>ERZ836877.14-NODE-14-length-238163-cov-21.267362_pt1 | contig 238163 bp, 171 predicted proteins | sample MGYA00519469_ERZ836877 | MGnify/ENA primary metagenome ERZ836877 (study PRJEB31850, sample SAMEA3708809) | human gut metagenome | biome: human gut; feature: human-associated habitat; material: faeces | place: China | collected 2014 ... | reverse complement strand
GTTTTATTTCATCAAAGGGCTGTCGGTGTTCCGCATAGTCACAGAGCCATGCGCCAACCGCTTTCTGCTGTTCGGTGGTATCACCGTAGCTCTGCATGACGCTCTTGATGTCGGCGGCTTCTGAAGGAGAGAAGATAGCGTTTTGCCCTCCGAATCTTCATGTGGGATTGATTTTCAACATTGCTAACAGGGTCCATGGGCTTTGATCAAAGAAATAAGAAAGGAAGGAAAATTCGTATTTATACGAATAAACTTTGTTGAATGAATAAATACGATTAATTTTGCATAACCTTTGGAAGGAGACGCCGAGAATCTTGCGCGTACAGACGAGCCGATTACTTGCAGCCCTCGAACAGGATAACTAAAATACAGTCAGTTATGAACTGGATTATTCTTATCTTAGCCGGGCTCATGGAAGTCGGCTTTACATTTTGTCTTGGTAAGACCAAGACGGCTACCGGTCATGAACTCGCATGGTGGTGGGTAGGATTTCTTGTCGCGCTGTCATTGAGTATGTATCTTATGGCAAAAGCCGCAGAGCGGTTGCCGATCGGCACTGTCTATCCTGTATGGACGGGAATCGGAGCGGTAGGTGCTGTCATTGTCGGAATTGTTTTCTTCAACGAACCGGCTACCTTCTGGCGCATCTTTTTCATCACTACCCTTATTCTCTCAATAATCGGACTTAAAATATTGGGATGATGGCACGGACTTACCTCTTACTTCCGCAGTGTGATAGTATTCGGGAAGGCTCATTTCGGGGAATCAACAGAGAAGATTGCGGGGCGGATATAATCGTTGCAGTTTCAAACGAATTTCTTTGAATACAAGTTATTAGCCGTTCTTTAGAAGGTAATAAATTGATTAGTATCTAATTGCGTGTTGTGTCTATATGGAATGGGATAGGGCGCATGAAATTTTTTGAAAAATTTTTGAAAAAATGTTTTGTCAGTCCAGATTAAATGTCTACCTTTGCGGTGTACTAATATACTAATACACTATGCTAACAATACACGATATCACCTATTCATACGGACGGAAAGCACGTCCGGTGCTCGACCACTACTCCCTGAGCATTGAGCCGGGAACAGTGTGCGGACTGCTTGGAAGAAACGGCGCGGGAAAATCGACGCTCCTTTATCTTGTGGCGGGATTACTCCGTCCGCAAAGCGGAATGATAAGCTACAAGGGATTCAATCCCTGGGAGAGGAAAGTGGATTTCCTCAATGACGTATTCATCGTACCGGAGGAATTCATGCTTCCTGATGTCAGCCTGAAGGAATACGTCAGCATCAACGCTCCGTTCTATCCCAATTTCTCTATCGATGATCTCACACGCCATCTCGACACGTTTGAGCTGACTCCCTACGTGCATCTTGGTCGTCTGTCGATGGGGCAGAAGAAGAGGATATTCATAAGTTTCGCGCTTGCATGCAACACATCGCTCCTTATCCTCGACGAACCGACCAACGGCCTTGATATTCCCGGCAAGCGTCTTTTCCGCAAGGCGGTGCTCAATGGGATGACCGACGACAAGACTGTGATCATCTCCACCCATCAGGTCTACGATGTGGAGAAGATAATAGACCATGTTGTCATAACCGACACTCCGGGAGTGCTTCTCGACGCCCCGGTTGGGGAAATAACAGGAAGGCTGACATTCAACTATACCAACGACCGGGAACGCATCGGGCGTGCACTGATGGCGCTGGAGGCTCCCGGGGGAGCCAACATAATAGAGATCAACGACGGCACAATGGAGTCTGACTTAAATCTCGAGAGTCTTTTCGAACTGGTAAGGCAGCGCCCAGACCTTGTGGCGAAGCTTTTCGGAGTGAAAACCTCCGGATATCCGCTGCCTGAACAGAACATATATGAAAACAACATCAACCGCTGAAATAATTATGGAAATCACGAACGCATACAATAAAAGAAATACATTCATGCTCACGCTTCGCCATGAGCTTATAGAGAACAGGAAGGCGCTTCTTCTCGGTCTCGCATCAATCTGGGGGATATTCATGCTTGTCGGTGCTCTTTTCGGACTTTCCGGGTCGCATGGAGGTCCCGGAGAAATAGCATTTATATTTTTCGCCTTCATGGCAATTTCATGCGTGACTGCGTCTCTGACATTTTCAAACATGAAAACCAAGCAGGGCCGCATATCCGCCATCATGCTCCCATCAACCGCATTCGATAAGTTCATGGTCAGATGGATAGCCTTCGTTCCGGTGCTTATCGTTGTGCTGGTGGCCGGTATGTATATCTGCGATCTCAGCCGCATCCTGGTGTACTGGCTGCGTGATTATCCTCAGATAATTAATGGAAGGAACGGTATGGATATAATCAATCCATGGGCAAGAATAGTCAGCAATCCTTATGGAGAGATCATGGCGTTTATACTTGCGGCATCGTTTCTGTTGAATCAGGCGATATATATGTTGGGATCCGCACTATGGCCGAAGCTATCCTTTTTCAAAACCTTGCTCGCTCAATGGTGTCTTGAGACAGTCTTGATTTTCATTATCGTCATCATTGACAGTATATTCGATATTGAGTTCTCACTCGATTTCCTGAATTTTGTCAACAACCATGGAGAAGGTATCCTTATTTCAATAGGGGTTTTGGAGGTTTTGATCACCCTCGGTGTCTATATCCTGGCATATCTGCGCTTCCGCAAGAACCAGGTGATTTATAAACTATTCTAAGCCAATTGTATGGATTTCAATGAAAACCGGCCCATATATCTGCAGATAGCCGATTCGATCATGGACGGCGTGCTTTCGGGGGAGTATCCCGCCGAGGGTCGTCTCCCGTCGGTGAGGGAATACGCGGCACGGCTGGAGGTGAACGCCAACACCGTGATGCGCTCCTACGATTGGCTGCAACAGCAGATGGTGATATTCAACAAGAGAGGAATCGGATTCTTCGTGCTTCCCGAGGCGAGGAAACGTATCCTGGAGATGCGCCGCAACATCTTCTTCCAGGAGGAAGCCGACTATTTCTTCTCGCGCTTAGTGTCGTTCGGGTTGACCCCCAGCGATCTGGCGGAACTTTATTCCACATATCTTGAAAAGAAGAAAGTATATGGCTACTGACAATCAAAATCTATCGGGCGACTCGATGATCAGGCTCAGAGACGTCAACAAGACCTATCAGGGTGCGGTGCCGTTGCATGTGCTCAAGGGGATCAACCTCGACATAAAGAGGGGTGAGCTCGTGTCGATAATGGGAGCCTCCGGTTCCGGGAAATCGACTCTGCTCAACATCCTGGGCATTCTTGATAATTATGATTCCGGAGAATATTATCTCGATGGCACACTGATAAAGGACCTGGGCGAGAACCGTGCCGCGGAATATCGCAACCGTATGATCGGCTTCGTATTCCAGTCGTTTAATCTCATAAATTATAAGAACGCCATGGAGAATGCCGCGCTTCCACTCTTCTATCAGGGAGTATCGCGCAAGAAGCGCAACCGCATGGCAATGGAGCAGCTCGAGCGTATGGGACTCGCCGACAGAGCCACCCATCTTCCCGGCGAGATGAGCGGCGGACAGAAGCAGCGTGTGGCGATTGCCCGCGCGATGATCACCAATCCCTCCATCATCCTCGCCGACGAACCCACCGGCGCGCTCGACAGCAAGACATCGCACGATGTGATGGAGATTTTCCGTGAGCTCAACCGCGAGGAGGGTAAGACAATCGTGATCGTGACGCATGATCCGGGAGTGGCCGAGCAGACCGACCGTCTTATCCGCATCTCCGACGGACTGATCGTTCCCCCCGCCGTAGCAGCAGACGGCATAACGCGACCAGAGGCTTGTGTGATGCCCGGCGGCAATATTGTCACACCCGAAGAACCTTCCTTGTCATGACGGATCTTGCAAGAGAAATACTTCAGACTCTTGGCCACAACAAGCTGCGCACGGCCCTTACCGGCATCGCGGTGACGTGGGGCATATTCATGCTGATCGTGCTTCTGAGCATGGCGCGGGGGGTGACCAACTCCTTCGACCACAACATGCTTTCGCGCAACACGGCGATGATAAGGGTCTGGGCCGGAAAGACCTCCATTCCTTACAAGGGAAATCGCGAGGGACGCTACATACAGTTTGACGACGCCGATCTCAGAGAGCTGCCGGAGGAGAATACGAAATATGTGGAGAGCGTGAGGTCGACCATATCGGGAGGAGGCAAGCTTTCCACTCCCAAAGGGGAAGTGAGCCAGAACTACACTGGAGTATATCCTTCGGAATTCGTTCCGTCACGTCATGGAGATCTTGTGGAGGGCCGTTTCATCAACGAGCGCGATCTCTCGCAGAAATCGAAAGTGATAGTCATCCCTAAGTATTACGCTTCCCAACTTTTCCCTCCCGACGGAGAGGGTGCGTTAGGGGGAAGAGTGAATGCCAACGGACTTTCGTTCAAGGTGGTGGGCGTATATGAGAGCGAATGGAACCGCAATGCCTATATCCCTTTCACAACGGCCCGTATGCTTTCCGCCGACACCAAGAATCTCCAGAATCTGGCAGTGTCGCTTAAGAATGTCACCACAGAGGATGACGGTAACGCTGCCGAGGAGGGAATACGCAACACCCTCTCTGCCACCCATAATTTTGATCCTAAGGATGATAATGCTATCTGGGTCGCCAACGATTTCAATAACGCTCTCACCGGGAAAACCGCCATGGGCATCCTCGACACCTGTGTGTGGGTGCTTGGCATCCTGACACTGCTGACGGGCATAGTTGGCATAAGTAATATCATGTTTGTGACCGTAAAGGAACGCACGCATGAGATAGGAATCCGACGGGCTATCGGAGCCAAACCGAGTAAGATACTCACGCAGGTGATCGCCGAATCGGTGTCGATAACCGTGCTGTTCGGATATATAGGTATTGTGCTCGGTACGGCAGTCTCGCAGGTGATAGCCGCCCTGGTGGGTGACGACGGACCTTTGCTCAATCCTACTGTCAGCCTCTCAATTGCTTTCGAGGTGACGCTCGTGCTTATTGTATCCGGAGCTTTGGCAGGGTTATTCCCGGCGCTCAAGGCACTCAAGGTGAAACCCGTGGAGGCTTTGCGCGATGAGTAATGTCTGGTTAAAGGTTAAAGGTTAAAGGTTAAAGGTTAAGGGTTAAGTTAAGGGTTAAAGGAAGACAAGGTGATTTGTTTTGTGTCAGACAGGTCGGATTAGTCAGGCCGGTCGGACGTCGGACAAACTGACAACAGAAAACAGAAATGAAACTGACAATATTCGACATAGAAAACTGGAAGGAGATCGGCGCCACGCTGGCCCGCAACAAGACGCGGACCTTCATGACTGGCTTCGGCATCTTCTGGGGAGTGGCGATGCTGGCGCTTCTGATGGGAGGTGCCAACGGAGGTGAGGATCTCCTAAAGAGGAACTTCGCAGGTTTCGCCACCAACAGCGGGGGCATGGTCCCGGAACGGACTTCTATGCCTTATAAGGGATATCAGAAAGGACGCAGCTGGCAGATGGATCTTGCGGATGTGGATGTGCTGCGCGAGTCATTTCCCGGACTCGATGCGGTGATACCGACATTCCAGAAATGGAATTCCAATTTCAAGTATGGCAAGAATTCCTATTCCGGCCAACTTATCGGTGCGGAGGCAAACTATACGAAGATGCTTGTGCCGAAATACTATTGCGGCAGATTCATAAATGAAGCCGATGTGGCGGGTGAGAGGCGTGTGGCCGTGATAGGGAAGAAGGTCGCCAATCAGCTTTTCCCGGGAGAAGATGAGCCGCTGGGCAGGATGATCAATGTCAATGGCGGCGCATACTCGGTGATAGGTGTGGCAGGCGATGCATCAGAGGTGCATCTTAACGGGTCGCTTGATGAGAGTGTCGTGATTCCGGCCACTACTTTCCAGCGTGCCAACGGCTACGGCGACAAGATTGATTTCCTGATGATGGTGGCCAAGGATGATGTGAATCTATCGGATATCATACCAAGAATGCGTTCATTGCTTTATCGCCGCCATGACATACATCCTGACGATGAAGGCGCACTCTGGGTGATCAACATCGCCGAGAATTTCAAACAGGTCGACATGCTGTTTACGGGAGTTGATCTCCTGGCTCTCTTCATCGGACTCTCCACGCTGCTTGCCGGAGTGATCGGCATCGGCAATATCATGTGGGTGATTGTGAAGGAGCGCACGCAGGAGATCGGTATACGTCGGGCTATCGGTGCGAAGCCGCGCGACATTATAGTTCAGGTGCTCTGTGAGGGGGCTGTACTGACAGTGGTCTCCGGTCTTGCCGGACTGTTTCTCGCAGCCGTCATCCTTGGAGTGATGCAACACCTCAACAATCCGCCCGACGCAGTGTCGGCTGCCAACTTCCAGATGAGTTTCATGAGTGCTATCGCAATTCTTCTTACTTTCGTGATACTCGGATTGCTTGCCGGCCTCATCCCGTCGATAAAGGCCATGCGCATAAAGCCGGTGGAGGCGATTAATAGCAAGTGATTAAGTATTAAGGGTGAAGAGTCAAGGGTGAAGGGTAAAGAGTCAAGGGTGAAGGGTGAAGAGTCAAGGGTGAAGGGTGAAGAGTGAAGAGTCAAGAGTCAAGGGTGAAGAGTGAAGGGATTTGATTATCGCCATTCAGCTATCTTTACTCAACACTCAACTTTTAACACTCAACTTTCAACACTCAACACTCAACTTTCAACACTCAACATTCAACATTCAATATTCAACATTCAACATTGATACTTAGCTATAGACTATCAATATTTAAAATAAAATATATCTACGTCATAAAATGAAAAAGTTTTTCAAAATCCTGCTTTGGGTGGTGGTCGGCATCATTTTCGTCGGCACCTTTGTCTATCTTTATCTCAACTCGCAGAAAGAGGAGGAGAAGTATTCACTGAAATATCCCTCTACGGAGAGCATTGAGAAAACCACAGTGCTGACGGGCAAGATCGAGCCCCGCGATGAGATCGACATCAAGCCTCAGATCTCCGGAATCATCAGCGAGATTCTCGTGGAAGCCGGCGACCATGTGAACGATGGCGACATAATTGCCAAAATCAAGGTGATTCCTGAAGAATCGCAACTTTCATCAGCGTTGAACAGAGTCTCCGTAGCTGAAATCTCACTCGCAGAGGTGCAGCGCACATTCGAGCGCACAAAGCAGCTTTATGAGAAGAAATATGAGAGTCGTGAGAAATACGAGACCGACGAGGCCGCACTGGAGCGAGCCCGTCAGGAACTCGCACAGGCCAAAGATCAGCTAAAGATTGTGAGGGAGGGTGTCTCGGCCGCCAACGCACAAGGCTCAAACACTCTTGTGAGATCGACAGTGACCGGAGTCGTGCTTGAGGTGCCGGTGAAAGTCGGTTCGTCGGTGATTCAGTCAAACACCTTCAACGACGGCACGACCATAGCGAAAGTGGCCGACATGACCGACCTGATTTTCCGTGGAAAAGTCGATGAGACAGAGGTCGACATGCTCCGCGAGGGTATGGATGTCAAGATCTCTGTTGGGGCGATCGCTGATTCCGACTATCCTGCAGTGATAGAGAAGATCGCGCCTATGGCGAGTGATGAGAACGGTACGAACACTTTCGAGGTGAAAGCCGCTCTCAGGGCTGAGGAGAGCGCCAATCTCCGGGCCGGTTACAGCGCCAACGCCAATGTTGTGCTCGAGAGCGTTGAGAATGTTCTGGCAGTGCCAGAGAGTGTTGTGGAATATACCGGCGACAAGGCGTATGTATATGTACTGACAGACTCTGTTCCGGCCCAGAAGTTCAAGAAAGAGGAGATCAAGACGGGACTTTCCGACGGACTTATGGTAGAGGTGAAATCAAAAGGTCTTAAGAAAACCACTCCTCTGAGGGGTAGTGTCATAAAATAAAGGAACGTTATGAAAAACAGAATCAAGATAGGGTTGATGTTCTCGATGGGACTGCTCGCCATGGATGGACTGGCAGAGACATGGTCGCTCGACAGCTGCATATCATATGCCATAAATCACAACGTGGGGATACGCCAGCAGGAACTACGCATCAAGGAGGGGGAACAGGCCATCACAGAGGCTAAAGACCGTTTCCTGCCACAACTCGACGCGTCGGCGAGCGAGTCTTTCAGTTTCGGTCGCGGATTGACCTCCGACAATACATATGCGAACCGCAACACTTCTAATTTTGGATGGAACGTCGGGTTCGGCCTTCCGCTCTTCCAGGGCATGGCGGAATACCGCGGGGTGAAGGTCGCAAAGGCATCGCTCATCCAGTATGTCCACGAGACAGAGGCCGCCAAAGATAATGTATCGCTCAATGTCATCTCGCAGTATCTCCAGGTGCTCTATTGCAAGGAGGTGGCCCAGAGCGCTCGTTCGCAGGCCGAGCTGTCGGCTTTCGAGGTGGAGAGGCAGAAAGCTTTGATCGAGGCGGGGAAGGTGGCCGAGGCCACGCTCTATGATCTGGAGTCGGTTGCCGCGCAAGACCGTCTGCAGGTTGTCACCGCCGACAACGACACCCGCACGGCTATCGTCAATCTCGCCAATCTGCTGCAGCTCCCCTCGGCCGAGGGATTCGATGTCATGCCTATCAGTCAGGGAGAACCTCCGATTCCGGGCCCCGAAGATGTTTATTCGCAGGCGCTGGGGGTCAACAATGCCGTGCTCGGCGCCCGGCAGGCAGTGAAGGTGGCAGACGAGAACATCTCTTACGCCAAGTCAGGCTATATGCCAACCTTGAGTTTCAACGCCGGTATCGGCTCGAGCTACTATACCCTCAGCGGAATGCAGAATGAGGCCTTTGGGCGACAGATGAAGAATAATCTGTCAAAGTCGCTCGGATTCTCGCTCCGGATACCTATCTTCGACGGCTTCGGCACACGTAATAGTGTGCGCCGCGCTAAATTCCAGCGCAACAGTGCCATGCTCGCTCTCGAGCAGCAGACAGTAGACCTTCACAGGGATATAGAACTCGCTTATTACCAGGCTGTCGGGGCGCGTGAACGGTATCTTACCTCCGGCGAGACGCTTGAGAAGACGCGTCTTTCGTTTGACTCAACGCGGGAGCGTTTCAACCTCGGGCGTGCCACGCAGGCCGATTACGAGCAGGCCAAGAACAATCTTTTCAGAACAGAGATAGCCCGTATCCAGGCGCATTACGAATATCTGATGCGCCACCGCATCCTGATGTTCTATGCTGACGGACGCAAATAATTTGGGTGTTATTGTTGATAGAGAAATCCCCCCGGAGAGAGCTCCGGGGGGATTGTCGTATAAATGTTTTTCATAGTGTGCTTTCACGGCCCGGTGGGCGCATGTGTTTTTCAAATGCTGTTTTGACGGTGAGGAAGTATTGTCAGTCTTTATAACAGAAAGACAACGCCAAAAGTTCATGAGGATGCTGAGATGCCGGAAGAAAAGAGGGGAGGGGAAAGTAATCTCTTTCATGAAGATGCAAAACGGGCGATACGGTATGTGCCGTATCGCCCGTTTTATGTTGCAAAGTGTCGGTCGCTCAGACCTTGGCTTTGATTGCCGGATCGTTGTCGATGAGCCAGAGCGCGATCTGCACGGCATTGAGGGCGGCGCCTTTCTTGATCTGGTCGCCGACCACCCAGAAGCTGAGTCCGCAGGGATCGGAGAGATCCTTGCGCAGACGTCCTACGTATACGGGGTCTTTTCCGGTGATGTCGAGCGGCATGGGATATTCCTTTTCCGCAGGATTGTCTTTCACGATGAGCCCGGGAGCTTTCTTGAAAGCCTCAAGCACCTCTTCGGTGGAGAGGGGTTTCTCGGTCTCGACCCAGATAGCCTCGCTGTGGGCACGGAGCACTGGCACGCGCACGCATGTGGCGCTGACCTTGATCTCATCGTCGTGCATGATCTTGCGGGTCTCGTTATACATCTTCATCTCCTCCTTCGTATAGCCGTTGTCGGTGAATACGTCGACATGGGGAATGAGGTTGAAGGCGAGCTGATAGGCGAATTTCTCGATTGTTGGTTCCTTGCCTTCGCCAATCTCGCGGAACTGGTTCACGAGTTCCTGCATTGCCGATGCTCCGGCACCGCTTGCGGCCTGATATGTGGCCACATGCACGCGGCGTATGGGGGAGAGGTCGTGGATAGGCTTGAGAGCCACCACCATCTGTATCGTGGTGCAGTTGGGGTTGCCGATGATGCCGCGTGGGCGATCGAGGGCGTCCGCGCCGTTGACCTCAGGCACAACCAGAGGCACATCGGCATCCATGCGGAATGCCGAACTGTTGTCGATCATCACGGCTCCATGGCGGGTTATGACTTCGGCATATTCTTTGGATGTGCCGGCTCCGGCCGATGTGAAGGCGATGTCGATGCCCGAGAAATCGGAGTCATGGCTCAGAAGCTCCACAGTCACTTTCTTGCCGCGGAACTCATACTCGCTTCCCGCGCTGCGGGGAGAACCGAAAAGACGGAGATTGTCTACCGGGAAATTCTGCTCGTCGAGAACTCTCAGGAGCTCCTGACCTACGGCGCCGCTGGCGCCAACTATTGCTACGTTCATATCACTGACGGCCTGAGGTGGCTACTGTACGGTTGATTTTCTTCACCAGCCCCTGGAGCACGGCGCCCGGACCAAGCTCTATGAACTCGTCGGCTCCGTCGGCGATCATTGCTTCCACGTCCTGAGTCCAACGTACGGGAGCCGTGAGTTGCTTGATGAGGTTAGCTTTGATCTCTTCGGGATCTGTATGGGGTTTCGCGTCTACGTTCTGATATACCGGGCATACCGGAGTCTGGAACACGGCGTTGGCTATGGCCTCGGCGAGCTCTTCCTGCGCGGGCTGCATGAGCGGGCTGTGGAATGCGCCACCCACTTTCAGCTTGAGGGCACGTTTCGCACCGGCGGCAAGCATTTTCTCGCATGCCGCATCTATGCCTTCCATTGTGCCGGAGATCACAACCTGTCCCGGGCAGTTGTAGTTGGCGGGAGCCACGATATCATCGACCTCGGCGCAGAGAGCCTCAACTTTCTCATCGGGAAGCGCGAGCACGGCAGCCATTGTCGACGGACGTGCCTCGCATGCTTTCTGCATGGCGTGGGCGCGGGCCGATACGAGCTTCAGACCTTCCTCAAAAGAGAGGGCTCCGGCGGCTACGAGAGCGGAGAACTCTCCGAGGCTGTGGCCTGCCACCATGTCGGGCTTGAACTCATCGCCCATGCTCTTGGCGAGGATGACGCTGTGCAGGAAAATCGCCGGCTGGGTGACCTTTGTCTGCTTGAGGTCGTCTTCAGTGCCGTTGAACATGAGGTCGGTAATGCTGAAACCGAGGATTTCGTTAGCCTTGTCGAATAGCGCGCGGGCCTCGGCATTGTTCTCGTAGAGGTCTTTGCCCATACCTACGAATTGAGCGCCCTGGCCCGGAAAAACGTATGCTTTCATTCTGTCAAAAAATTATATTGCTTTCTGAATTGGCCGCAAAGTTAATGATTTATTCTCAATTAAGGAAATAAATCCTTAATTATATTGGCTTCATGGGCATTTGCTACGTTATCTCCACAGATGGATTGATGAGGAACACACGCTCGGTGGCGCGGGTGAGCGCGGTATAGAGCCAACGGTAAAAGTCGGCACCGATTGCGTCGGGAGCGATCATTCCCATGTCGATGTAGACGTGGCGCCATTGTCCGCCCTGTGCCTTGTGGCATGTGATGCAATAAGCGTATTTTGCCTGTAGCGCGTTGTAGTAGGGATCTTCAAGGGCCCCCTTGATTTTGTGAGAGATCTCCCCCTCATATTCCGCCATGACCCGGTTGTAGAGTCTTTCCATCTCCTCCCTCGGGACACTGGGTCCTTCGGCCACGAGGCTGCGCAGCATGATCTTGGCCGCCACGGGAGTGTCGACGTCGGGGAGCTCAAGCTCTACGTCGACATACCATCGGCCATAAGCCTTCTCTGTTTTTCCAACCCATGTCACAAGTGCGGTCTCGCCGTTGGCTATGAAATTGGATAGTTTGTTGACGCGGCTCCAATAATAGTCGTTTTTTGAGATCACTATGCGGTCACCTTGCTGGAGAGGTTCTTCCGCATACATGACCATGTTGCGTATGGCCCGGTTGAAATTGTTGGCCCTCTTGTTGGAGCGTGTCACGATAAGAGTCTCTTCCTGTCCGACCTGACTCCAGGAATCCGAAAGGAAATCGGCGAGCTCGGAGGAACTGACCACTGTCACGTCGGGAAACCCGGATGTGCGTATCGAGAAATTCTCCGGCGGGAATCCGGAGAAAAGAAATTGCCTGACGATTGTGGCGTTGTAAAGGATTCCGCTGCCTGCGGTCTGCCTTACCGGGACATCGAGCGTGAAGCAGATCGGATTAAGACCTATCTGTTTCAACCGGTCAGGATTCATGGCCGGGCTGTCGGTCATCCCGACCGGGGGAAGCTGCGCAGTGTCGCCCACGAGTATCATCGCCGATCCGGGTGCGCCATAGACGTGGCGCGTGAGCTGCTGGAGAAGTGAGCGGCCGAAAGAGGCGTCGTCAGTTATCAGGGAAGCCTCGTCGATGATGAATGTGGTTTCCGCATCGCGGTTTTCGGCCAGGAAAAACTGAGTGTTCGACGGGTCGGCGGAGTTCCCGCGGAATATGCGTTTGTGGATTGTGGAAGCCCTGTCGCCTGAAAGGGATGCCGCCACTTTTGCGGCACGTCCGGTCGGGGCGAGGATCACTGTGCGTAGGTTAGAGCCGCGCATGGCCCTGACAATGCCTCCCATCACGGATGTCTTGCCGGTGCCGGCGTATCCGTTGAGCACGAATACATCGCGCGGCCCCCGGGCCGTGATGAAGGCCGAGAGCGCGCTTATGAGCGCGAACTGGAGTGTGTTGGGCACAAATGGGAGCTGCGCCACCGCCGATTCTGACAATTGCTTCTGGGTCATGGTGCGAAATTAAGAAAAAATCCCGGCAATCGGGCTTTTAAGACACAATAAAAACAAAAATTGGGGAATAAAGTGAAAATTGGTTTAAAAACAGCCGCGCCGATAGGGTTTATTTGAGAAATAATTCCTAAATTTGCAGGCGCAAACAGGGGCAAAGCCCTGACTATAGATAAAACAGGTTTTTAATCATATATCAAGACATGAAAATTGAAAAGATTATCGGTCGCGAGGTGCTTGACTCTCGTGGCAACCCTACAGTAGAAGTCGACGTATATCTTGAAAGCGGTGCATTCGGCCGCGCAGCAGTTCCCTCCGGCGCATCCACAGGCGTCAACGAGGCTCTCGAGCTCCGCGACGGCGACAAGAGCCGCTACATGGGCAAAGGCGTGCTCAAGGCAGTTGCCAACGTCAACGGCCCCATCGCTGAGGCTCTGAAGGGTATGAGCGCTCTTGACCAGATCCGCATCGACGAGACGATGATCGCCCTCGACGGCACACCTACGAAGTCCAATCTCGGCGCAAACGCCATCCTCGGTGTTTCTCTTGCAGTTGCCAAGGCTGCCGCTGATTATCTCGGTCTTCCCCTCTACAAATATATCGGTGGCGCCAACAGCTACGTGCTCCCCGTGCCTATGATGAACATCATCAACGGCGGCGCACACTCCGACGCCCCCATCTGCTTCCAGGAGTTCATGATCCGTCCTGTGGGCGCATGCTGCTACCATGAGGGTATCCGCATGGGCACAGAGGTGTTCCACAACCTTAAGAAAGTGCTCAAGGCACGCGGCCTCTCCACGGCAGTGGGCGACGAGGGTGGTTTCGCTCCCAATCTTGACGGTACTGAAGACGCACTCAATGTGATCTGCCAGGCTATCAAGGAAGCCGGCTATGAGCCCGGAAAAGACGTGACCATCGGTCTTGACGTCGCTTCTTCCGAGTTCTACAAAGACGGTGTATACGACTACACATGGAAGCAGGGCGCCGACGCTCCCAAGCGTTCACGTGAGGAGCAGGTTGACTTCCTCGAGGAGCTCATCAACAAATATCCTATCGACTCTATCGAGGATGGTATGGCAGAGAACGACTGGGAGGGCTGGAAGATGCTCACCGACCGTATCGGCAGCCGCTGCCAGCTCGTTGGCGACGACCTCTTCGTTACCAATGTGAAGTATCTTGAGAGAGGTATCGCTGAGGGTTGCGCCAACTCGATCCTCGTAAAGGTTAACCAGATCGGTTCTCTCACGGAGACTCTCCGTGCAGTGGAGATGGCTCAGCGCAACAACTACACCGCTGTGATCTCCCACCGTTCGGGCGAGACCGAGGACGCTACAATCGCCGACATCGCCGTTGCTACCAACGCCGGACAGATCAAGACCGGTTCTGCAAGCCGCTCCGACCGTATGGCTAAATACAACCAGCTTCTCCGCATTGAGGAAGAGCTCGGCCAGGACGCACAGTACGGCTACAAGAAGATTGCCAAGAAGTAATCGATTATTACCTGATAACGGAGAAGCCGGAGGATTGATCCTCCGGCTTCTTTTGTTTATGTCGGAGATGTTTTTGCTGCGGTTTCCGCGGCATTCTGCCGCGGCACGGGGATGCCATCCGGAGAGTTTGGTCGCTGCGGTCCTCGCGGCATGGTAAAGCCATCGCAGGGCTTTATTCCCTGTATCGGATGGAGGAAATTCCGGTTGCAAAAAAAGCGGCCGCAGATTCTGCGGCCGCTTCGGACGATTGTTTCAGGAATTTATTTTGAGAGAGGTTTCGCTCTTTTCGAATCCCAGATGAGGTAGATGATGAGGAGGGCGTAGGCCACGCATCCGAGTATCTGTGTGAGCTCATAGCTGCCGGGTGTGGTATATTCAAATCCGGCGAAACGTGTGATGGCGGCGAATACACCGAAGAGTGCGCCGCCGGCGATGAGACCTGAGGCGAGGAGTGTGCCACGGTCACGGCGTGCCTCGTTGAGAGCCTTGTCGTCGGAGGAGTTGCTGACGAACCATGCCACCGCACCGCCTACAAGCATAGGGGTGTTGAGCGAAAGAGGTATGAACATTCCGAGACAGAAGGCGAGGGCTGGAACGCCAAGCCAGTTGAGAATGCACGCGAGGATGGCGCCGACCATATAGAGAATCCAGGGGGTGTCGCCTCCCATCATCAGAGGTTCGATCACCTTGGCCATGGCGTTGGCCTGCGGAGCCACGAGAGCGTCGTCGCCGGTGAATCCATACACTTGGTTGAGCACCATGATGACGCCGCCGACAGTTGCCGCTGACACAATGGTGCCGAGGAATTTCCAGCTTTCCTGTTTCTTGGGAGTGGAGCCGAGCCAATAGCCGATCTTGAGGTCGGTGACAAAGCCTCCGGCCATGGATAGGGCAGTGCAGACAACGCCGCCTATCACCATTGAGGCCACGATCCCGGTGGTGCCGTTGAGGCCTATGCCGACGAAGATGGCCGAGGCGATGATGAGTGTCATGAGTGTCATGCCCGACACAGGATTGGTGCCTACGATGGCGATTGCGTTGGCTGCCACGGTAGTGAAGAGGAAGGCTATGACTACCACTACGAGCCAGGCGATGGCCGCTTGCCAGAGAGTGCTGATCACGCCGAACCAGAAGAACAGGAACACGGCCACCAACGCGATGGCGATGAAGAATACGATATGCTTCATGGAGATGTCGAGCTGCCAGCGCACCTCTTTCACTGCCGATGATTTCCCCTTGAGCTCGCGCCCCGCGAGGCCTACGGCCTGCTGGATAATCGACCAGGATTTGATGATGCCGATTACTCCGGCCATCGCTATGCCGCCGATACCGATCAGACGTGCATAGTCTTTAAAGAGCGTGTCGGGATCCATTGCCACGAATTCGGCGTTGCCATAGGTGCCCATCAGCGGGATGATGATCCACCATACGAATATGGATCCGGCGAAGATCACGAAAGCGTATTTCAGGCCTACGATATAACCAAGGCCGAGAAGGGCTGCTCCTGTGTTGCAGCTAAGCACGAGTTTTGTCTTCTCCGCGAGGGCCTGACCGGCCGAGGAGGCCAGTGAGGTGACAGTCTCCGCCCACCATCCGAAAGTGGCGACAACATAGTCGTAGATGCCGCCGATAAGGGAGGCCACGACAAGGGTCTTGGCCTGGCTGCCGCTCTCGGCGCCCTTGGCCTGGCTTGATATGAGCACCTGTGTGGTGGCGGTAGCCTCAGGGAAGGGGTATTTGCCGTGCATGTCCTTCACGAAATATCGCCGGAAGGGGATGAAGAACAGGATTCCCAGGAAGCCTCCGAGCAGGGAGGATAGGAAAATCTGATAGAACTTCACCACGATGTCGGGATACTTTGCCTGAAGGATGAAGAGGGCGGGAAGGGTGAAGATGGCTCCCGCCACGATCACTCCCGAGCATGCGCCGATGCTCTGGATGATAACGTTCTGGCCAAGGGGATTTTTCTTGCCGAGGGCGTTGCTGAGACCCACGGCGATGATGGCGATGGGGATCGCCGCCTCGAAGACCTGGCCTACCTTAAGGCCGAGATAAGCCGCGGCCGCGGAGAAGATCACGGCCATAAGCAGACCCATGCCCACGGAATAGGGCGTCACCTCGCGCTGGTCGTGCGCGGGATGCATCACCGGGGAGTATTGCTCGTCGGCCGCCAGTTCGCGGAATGCGTTCTCGGGCAGCCCTGTGCCGGTGGAGATGTTTTCTTCTGATTCTTGCATGTCGTTATGTGTTGGTTTTGGTTAGTCGTCAGAAATATTTTTGTTAGTGATAGCGAAATTAATAAATAAATTTTAAGGAATTGCAAAAAAAGAGTAAATTCGCGTAAAAAATAGGCTGTAGCCGGAATCTCCGGCAATGCATAATGGCTGGCCACCGTCATCGCGCGGATATGCGCCGCGCATAAAAGCAATAATATTATGGATAATGTATCCTTTATGAGAAAAGCCAAGGCGCAGCTCGCCGGACAATGGACCAACGCCGTGCTCGGCACCCTTGTCTATGTATTGGTCAATGCAGTGCTTTGTTCCACGTATGTGCTGGAACTTGTGTTCGGAGGCCCGGTGATGTTTGGGTATGTCCTTTTCATGGCCTGCCTGTGCGACACGAGAAGCTCCCGGTTCGAACTTCTTTTCAAAGGATTCGAGCGTTTTGTGGAGACTCTTCTCGCGGGTCTTATCCTCACAGTGGCTGTATCGATCGGCACGGCGTTCCTTATAGTGCCCGGTATTATCATGGCCACAGGTTTCGGCATGACATTCTTTATAATGGCCGACGACGCGAATATCGGGGGTGTCGATGCCCTCAAGCAGAGCTGGAATATGATGGACGGCCATAAGATGGATCTCTTCTGTCTTTGGCTCCGCTTCATAGGCTGGGGGCTGCTCTGCGTGCTGACATGCGGCATCGGTTTCATATGGCTGATACCGTATATGACCGCCTCAACCCTCAATTTTTATCGTTCGCTCCGCTACGGCAGATATTGAATTGACCCTGAAGAAAACGGGAAGGGGCTGTGTCGTAACTGATACAGCCCCTTCCGGCTTTCTCCGGCATAAGACTGTTTCGGTCAGTATTATCAGGAATGTCTGTCGCCATATCGCGAAAGAATGCGGGATGTTGATTCCGGATAAAAGTTCGGTGCGGATTAAACCCTGAGGGGGAGGGAGTGTCGGAATAATGATAACGCACAGACATTATGAACTTGAAATATCTGATGCCCGCGGTGGCGGGCATTCTTCCACTTATGGCCTACGCTGTCGGTGACGTCACCGGAAAGGTCATCAACAAAGAGACAGGGGAGCCCTTGGACTTCGCGACAGTGCAGCTCCTGAACGCAAATACAAAAAAGCCTCTCCCGATCGGCACAAACACCGACGAGGAGGGCCAGTTCACATTAAAGAATATCAAAGACGGAAATTATATCGTCAGGATTTCCAATATAGGAAGCGTGGCTCAGGAACGTCCGGTAGAGATAAAAGGGGGGACTGTGACAATAGGCACCGTCAGCCTTTCGGAAGATTCGGAACTTCTGCAGGAAGTGGTTGTGGAAGGGGTGAGGAGCCAGATGAGGTTCGAGCTCGACCGCAAGGTCTTCACCGTAGATGCCAATGTTACGGCCGCGGGGCAGTCGGCTTCGGAGCTTCTTGAATCGATACCTTCAGTGGAGGTCGATCAGGACGGCGAGGTGTCGCTGCGCGGCAACTCGTCGGTGACGGTATGGATCAACGGGAAGGAGTCGGGTCTTACGGCCGACAACCGTGCGCAGATCCTGGAACAGATACCGGCAGAGACTATCGACAGGATAGAGGTGATAACCAATCCGTCGGCGAAATACAGTCCTGAAGGCACCGCGGGAATCATAAACATCGTGCTTAAGAAAAACCGTAAGGCAGGCTATTACGGAAGTGCCGAATTGAGCGCCAATACCCGTGGAGGAGGGAATGCCGGATTCAACGTCAACCTCAATTCCTCGAAATGGGATGTATTCGCAGGTGTCGGATTCAGGATGCGCCGCGCGAGAGGTGGCTCGAAGATGGACCGTGAGTTCACCGACGGCACGGCCACACGGTCTGACGGGGAGAGCCCGAGCCGGGGCAACGGTCTTTTCATGCGTCTCGGAGCCACCTACCATCTCACCGACAATGACGATATCTACGCGAGCGGCTTCGGAATGTTCGGCCACAACCGTAGCAATTCCACCACGCTGTATACCTCCGACGTGCCCGGAAACTGGACGAGAAACAGCGACATCTCTCACAGCCGCGGCGACCACCGCGGAATGCACGCCGAATTCGGTTATCTTCATAAATGGAGCGAGACTCACACCCTCGACATCAACGGAGCATTCAACCACTGGGGAGGACCAAACACAAGGTCGTATGCGCAGGAGATCACTTATCCCGACAGGGAAGAGGATCTGTATCAGGAGCAAAAGATGGACATGGGCACTGATTCTTGGGAGGCCAAGGTAGACTATACAAACCAGGTGGCCGAATGGCTGAAGGTTGAGGCCGGCTACAAGGGTAATTATAGTAAGGAGAACACTCCGACCGATACCTATACCGGCACCACTTCAGCCGACATGATCCAGAATGAGGCCCTCTACAACCGTTTCATATACAGAAACAACATATCAGCCTTCTACGCTACGCTCGGGGGAAAGGTGAATGCTTTCAGTTTCTCGGCCGGTCTCCGCGCAGAGTCATGGCAGGTGCGCACGCGTTCGCTCGCATTCGGCCAGACGGAGTGTGATGTGCCGGAGTTCCGCAAAAACAATTTCGCGTTGTTCCCGAGTGCGTTCCTGTCGTGGTCTCTTCCCCACGACAATGAGATGCAGGTGAATTTCACGCGCCGCTTGAGGCGCCCGTGGGGTGGACAGCTTAACTCGTTTCACGACATTTCCGATCCTACGAATGTGTCGTATGGTAATCCCGAACTTCAGCCTACCTATTCAAACGCATTCGAACTCAATTATATAAAGAGTTGGACATATCATATGATCAGCCTTTCGGCCTATCTTCGCACCAGCACCGACATGATGAACCGCATAAGCTATCTCGATGGAGGCATCATGTATTCCACCTGGGCCAATATCGCCGACCAGGTGAACTCGGGGTGTGAGGTAGTGATGAAGAACTCTCTTTTCAAAAGCCGCCTCGACCTTACAACCACCGTCAATCTCTACAACAATCATATCAGCGCTTGGGATTACAATTTCCTGGCCGAAAGCGGAAACCTTATCCCTCTTCACGGCGACAAGCAGAACAGTTTTGCGTGGGATGCCCGCATGATGGCCAATGTGCGTCTGCCATGGTCAGTCTCGCTTCAAGCCACGGGCAGCTATAATTCGAAGCAACTCTCTGCCCAGGGTTCTCGCCAGGGGGGCTGGAGCGTTGATCTCGGCATGCGCCGCAATTTCGGGCCGTGGTCTGTGTCGCTCAACTGCCGTGACCTTTTCGATTCGCGCAGATTCAAGAGCACGACTGTCGGGCCTGACTATACGCAATATAACGAACGCTGGCGCAATGGCCGCACCGTGCGTCTGACTGTGAAGTTTTCCTTCGGCAACATGAAGGCCAAACCCGGCAGGGATGGAGAAGGCGATCCTATGGGAGAGGGTGGCGGCGGCTACGGTGAGGCCGGCATGCAGTGATACATTATATGAAGAATCGCAATACGTCGTATAAAAGCACCGCGGGAGACTGATGGAAATCGGTCTCCCGCGGTGTTTTCAGAAAGAATTTATTTAGAAGTCGTACAAATGTACAACTTCTTAGTCTTTAAGTCATCATGCCCTGCGTTTATAGATTGAAATAGAAAGTGCCGATTGATAGAGGAGCGTAGAAATCATAAGTGTTGCCCCGAAGATAATAGTCGGTGTTGTAGGCCGGCTGGTCGATATTGCGCATCCAGCTCTGAGTCCAGGGATTCCATGCATTTATTACGGTCACGTCATAATCTACGCCGTTATAGTAGTAGGCGACATGCATCGGGATTGTTCGCCAAATGCCCTGAGCGTCGTATCCGCATGCAGCTACGTTGACGGTGCCTCGGTTCACATAGGACGGTGTGTTGATTATGATCGAGGGGGAGTATCCCCATCCGGGTCCCCAGCCGTTGTTCCATCCCGGCCCGGGACCTCCCCATCCGGGACCAGGTCCGCCCCATCCGGGTCCCCCTCCCCATCCGGGATTCCCTCCGCCGATGGGAGCCGGGTTGAAACTGCCTCCCGTGCCCGGGGCAGGCAGACTGTTCTGAGCTGACATGCCGAATACTGCGGCGATCACTGCCATTACTGTGAAAGCGATGCGCGGAAGCAGGTTGTTTCCCTTTCTATTTTTAAGAACATTGTTTTTCATAATTCTGAAATTTAGCCTTAAGCCTGACGGTCAACGGCCTGCATTTGCATGGCTGTTTGATCTTTTGGCCTTTGTAATAGAACAAATCCGCGGCTTCCAAGGTTTATGAATGCGCTGTGTAAGAGAGGCGGCATAACACTCTCAATTCATCATGATCAAACACCTTCCGTTGCATTTCCCGATGTCGGGCGGATATTGACGGCGTCTTTCTTCGATGTTATCGAGAAATATATCGCCGAGAAGATGCCGAGCACTATGTAGGTGAGAGACTGCATGCTCCACATCACCATGGAATACGCTGTGCCTTCCGTGTTGGAGATGCCGAAAAGAGACAATGCGAAGATCACCGCGATATTCCAGGGGCCCAGGCCGCCGTTGGATGGCACAGCCATGGAACATGATCCGAATACGAAGACCACGAGTCCCGGAAGAAGACCATAGGCCATGCCGGGTTCCTCCATGAGGCGGCGTGTGAACGGGAAAGCGAGGAAGCAACAGTAGGTCTCGAGAAAATAGCAGGTCCATATACATAGGGTCAGCACAAGATAGGCGTAACGTTGTTTCATCGTGAATATCACCTTTATGCCTTGCCATACGTTGTCGAGGTTTTTGTCGAGTCGCGACACCCACCGATAGTATTTAAGGTAGTGGCATACTGCCCAGAACACAGCGAGCAGCGCACCGACCGTCACCCAGAGCCAGAAAGAGTGGGCGGCCTCATCAATGTCGCGTCCGAAGGAATAACGCGTCACGAAGTCCATGATCTGAGGGTGTGCCACGACAAGAGCCACAGCGAAAAGGATCACGATGACAACGAAGTCAGACCCGCGGTCGCCGACGTCTGTGCCAATGACCGTGGATAGCGGAGCCTTCTCACGCCGGCTTACGTAGACGCATCTCCACCCCTCGCCGAGCTGAGGGAACAGCAGATTGAGAGCGTAAGCTCCCCAAATCGTGCACCATTCGCATACCGCGGGCATACGGTGCACTCCCACAGATCGCAATTGCATGCCCCATCTCACTCCCCTGATCATATGCGAGCCCATGGTGATAAGCATCATTACCCCTATCCAGAAGAAATCGCAGCCATCATGGATTGTCTGCATCACCTCGTGGAAGTTAACCTTCTTGAACAGCCAATAGATCAAAGCTACGGAGACAGCAAGCGGAATGATGTATTTGAGGCCTGTGCCGACATATTTTCGGATGAACCCGCCGCGCGCCACACCGCGTGCGCAAGACTTCTGGGAGGAATCGATTTTCATAGCTTACACTTTTTTATGAAGATATAACAATCGAGAGAGGGCAATTGATTTCATATTCCTTGAAGGGTTGTTTACGGGGCTCCATAACTGTACTGAACCGACGGCTTCGCTCCAAAACGCTAAATCGACCCACAATTATTTGTGGATGTTGAAAATAATGGCTAAATTCGCGAAGCGAAAGACCCCAGTGGTCTTTTTCGCCCGCATAAAAGGTGATTTTCAAACAACGATAACTCGAAACAATAGATGAGATTTCCTATTCTGACCCCCCAGGAAGCCGCCGAACTTTTCCATGACGGCGACAACGTAGGACTTTCGGGCTTTACGGCCCCCGGAGCCCCCAAAGTGATTCCCGGAGCTATAGCCGAAAAGGCGGAGAAACTCCATGCCGAAGGGAAGCCCTTCAAGATCAACATCTTCTCGGGTGCCTCCACGAGCGATAAATGCGATGGTATGCTTGCCCGCGCCAATGCCATAGGCAAGCGTACGCCTTATCAGAATCTCCCCGACCTGCGTAAGCGTATCAATTCGCACGACACACACTATTTCGACCAGCACCTTTCGGAGCTTGCCCAGCAGTTCCGTTATGGCTTTTACGGAGATCTTGACATAGCCATCATCGAGGTTAGCGAGATCCACGACGACGGCACATGCGTGGTCGGTATGGGAGTCGGCAATGTCCCCACATATGCCAAATTCGCGAAGAAAATCGTGCTTGAGCTTAATGAAAAGCTTCACCACGCTTTATATGGCCTTCACGACATCTATATGCCGAAGGATCCCCCATACCGCAGCGAGATTCCTGTTTTCCATGCCAACGACCGCATAGGCGAGCCGGTGCTCCGCATCGATCCGGAGAAGATTGTGGGCGTGGTGATGAGCGACTCCTATGATGGTGTGAAGGCTTTCACCACTCCCGACGAGACAACCAACAAGATCGGGGCAAATGTCTGCGATTTCCTGATCGGCGAGATGAGGAGAGGGGGCATCCCCTCCACATTCCTTCCGATACAGAGTGGTGTGGGCAACGTTGCCAACGCAGTGCTCTACGGCCTTGCCGACGCCCAGGAGATTCCGCCGTTTGCCATGTACACGGAGGTTATCCAGGATGCTGTGATCGATCTCATGAAGAAGGGACGGTGCAAATTCGGCAGCACAAGTTCGCTTACTGTATCGAACGAGGTTGAGGCAGACGTGATCGACAATATAGATTTCTTCAAGGAGAAAGTAGTTATCCGTCCGGTAGAGATATCGAATAACCCCGAGGTGATCCGTCGTCTTGGCGTGATCGCAATGAACACTGCCCTCGAGGCTGACATCTTCGGCAATATCAACTCCACACACGTGACTGGCACAAGAATGATGAACGGTATCGGCGGCTCGGGCGATTTCGCGCGTAATGCCTACATTTCGATATTCTCCTGCCCCTCGATCACGAAGGAGGGCAAGATCTCTAATATCGTCCCCATGGTGTCGCATCTCGACCATTCCGAGCATTCCGTCGATATCCTTGTCACCGATCAGGGCATCGCCGACCTGCGCGGAAAGGATCCTATCCAGAGAGCCGAGGAGATTATTAAAAATTGCGCACATCCCATGTACAAGGATCTCCTCACCGACTATCTGCGTCTTGGAGGCAACAACGGACAGACACCCCATACACTTAAGGCGGCACTCTCGTTCCATACGGAATTCCTCGAGAGCGGCGACATGAGGAATGTGGACTACTCGAAGTATTGATATTCCATAGGAATAGACGGTCGCGAAAGCCGTCAGACAAAAAGTTATCCCTGAATGACCGAAGTCATTCAGGGATAACTTTTTGCCTGACGCTTTAGAGCCGGTTGTGATTATTCTTATTTACATCAGTCGTTCTTCTTCTTACAGGGATGGAAGCGGCTGGAACCATCGAAACAGTGTGTGCAGAGTCGGCATTTCGGCAGACCTATACTTTCCACGAGAGTCTCGATAGGATTGAATTTCAGGGACGTCAGCCCGAAACGTTCCCTGATTTTCTCCACAAGCGTGTTGTATTCCGGCGAGCCGGTGGTTGCGTATTTGTCAAGATTTTTATTGGGATCTCCCTCGAGAGAGCCGATGATGCGGCGGGTGAGGAGCTCCATATCGCTTTTCGATGAGGTGAATCCTATGAACGGGCAGCTGTAGATCAGAGGAGGACACGCTATGCGTATATGCACCTCCTTGGCTCCGAGCTCATATAGATCCTGCACATTGTCGGTCAGCTGAGTGCCACGCACGATAGAGTCGTCGCAAAGGAGAGCGCGCTGGCCATAGAGCATGGCGCTGTTGGGCACAAGTTTCATCTTTGCCACGAGATTGCGGCGTGACTGATCGGATGGCGTGAAGCTTCTTGGCCAGGTGGGGGTATATTTAGCTATGCAACGTCGGTAGGGCACTCCCTTGCCGGCAGCATAACCGAGAGCCATTCCTACTCCGGAATCCGGAATGCCGGCGGCGCAGTCAACCTCATTCTCATCGCTCTTTCCCATCTCATAACCTGACTTGAAGCGCATGTCTTCCACATTAGTCCCTTCATATGAGGAGGTGGGGAATCCGTAATATACCCAAAGGAAAGAGCACATCTGCATCTCATCTCCGGCTTTCTCGAGCACTTTCACGTCGTCCGCCGTAAATTCCACGATTTCTCCCGGACCGAGGTCGCGGTAGTGGCTGTAGCCGAGGTTGGGGAATGCTGTCGATTCCGACGATGCGGCGAATCCTGATCCGTCGTCTTTCATCCCCAGGATGATGGGTGTGCGGCCGAGTTGGTCGCGCGCGGCGATGATGGAGTGGTCGGTCAGGATAAGCAGGGAGCATGATCCCTCGATGCGTTCGAACATGTTGATGATACCCTCTTGGAAAGTTTTCCCCCTGTTGATCAGAAGGGCGATCAGTTCTGTCTGGTTGGTGCGTCCTGAGCTTAGTTCCCCGAAGTGGGCTCCTTCCTCGAGGAGCTCTTTCTCAAGTTGGTCGATGTTGCATATTTTCGCTACTGTGACGATCGCGAATTTCCCGAGATGAGAGTTGAAGACTATAGGCTGCGGATCATTGTCGCTGATCACGCCTATTCCGATGTCGCCCTTGAATTTGTCGAGCTCATCCTCGAACTTGGTTCTGAAATACGTGTTCTCGATGCTGTGGATACTGCGGCAGAAGCAGTTCTCTTCCCGGTCGAAGGTGGCCATACCGGCTCTGCGGGTGCCGAGATGAGAGTTGTAGTCAACGCCATAAAACAGTTCATTCCGGCAGGCATGCTTGGATGCTGCTCCGAAAAAACCTCCCATAGAAACAATGTTTAGATTAGTATGATGGCACAAAATTACAAAAAATCCATGAAAAAAGCGTTAAACGTCATCAAAAAATGAGTTAGGCGGCAATGACATTATCGGGATGGAAGCATTGGCATTATTATGATGAGGTAAGTCTATCTCCGAGTGCAACTGTGTGATATGATATGCTGCGGCTTTCCCGCAGCATATCATATGTGGATTGGTGTAATGTGTTGCTATTTTGTTGGTTGGCTCCGGTAACTGCGGCTGGAAATCCGCAGCCCCGTAGCTACGCATCTTAGCCGATCCGGGATTCGATGGAGTTCCAGATAATTACTGAGGGTCGGATTTGCCAAGCAAATCCGGCCCTCAGTGTTCTTGAATGCGTGGATGATGCCCCATATGTGCTGACGTCATGTCCAGTAGTCTGAACGTTGTTCGATTTTTTCGTTGATCTCTGATTCAACGATGGGGGCCGATTCATTGTCGAACAATGAATCGTCGGTTGTTAGTGTCGGGAAGAATAACGGTGACATAAGCTAAAGTTAGAAAAATGATTGGTATTGTAGATTTTATATTATAGTAACGTCTGAAACGGAAATAAGTTTTATTGAAGAGTAACTTTTTTTTGAAATTTTTTTGCAGAATATAGTAATAAACCAATGACAAAAGATTGTATTTTGTACACTATTAATTTTATGTTGTGTCTGTACGTATTGATTGCTAATGAATTATTGTAATATTATGGATTTGATGGCATAGACCGGACATAATGCAATGATATGGGAATTTGTAGGTCATTCATATTGGGAATATATAAAAAAGCTCCCGGATCGTTACGATCCGGGAGCCTCAGGGAAATTAAAAGTATAAGAAATCTATGAATGCATGTCATTCGTCGCGGAGATAGCGCACCGGATTGGCGCGGGCCACTCCGAGGCAACAGCAGACCACTACCATCATCAGCACTGCGAGAAGAGCTATGATCACTACCAGCAACGCCAACGGGGAAGTGGGCAGTTGCTCGGTGAATTGTGAAAGCCATTCCTTACCTACGATGAAGGCTAAGACTGCTCCGAGAATCAGTGCCGGGAGAGCTACTTTCAGCACATCCATGCAGAAAAGTCGTAGAATGCTGCCCACACTCATGCCGTTGACCTTGCGGATGGCTATCTCTTTCGCACGTCGCTGCACATCGTCGGCCGCATATCCGATAAGTCCGATGAGGGTGATGAGGATGATGACGATGCCGGCGATAAGCACGGAATTGCCGAAGCGTTTCACCGGCGCGTTGAGGGCGTCGAGCTTGGCCTTGACCGGCATGAGCACGATATCGTCGTCGGGGAAAAGTGTGGAGATCACACCTCGGGCCTCTTCAAGACTCTTGTCGGTCATGTCGTTGAAATTGATATAGACGTTTTCGCACATGGCAGCTGTCGGGAAAATGACGCATGAGCGTGTGTCGGCACTTGAGGCATTGAATCCGTTGCGTTTAAGCTGGTCGATCACACCGCGGATCTCGAATTCGGGATGCCCGTTGTCGCTGTGTTCCGATATCGATACCATTTTCCCGGTTATCTCATCACCCTCGAAATCCATGATCTTGTGGAGATCGTTGATGAACGGGCGATCAACCACAATCTGGCAGATCATGGAGTCAGCATATGCCTCGAATGGGGCTCCTTGCGCGAATCTCATCCCTGTGACCTCGAAAAACTCAGGATTGGCTGCGTAGAAATCAGCGATATTGACTTGTTTCAAAGGCTCTTCCGGCTTAAATATGTTGTTGCCTGAGGAACCGGTTGTAAGATCCTGTTGGGCAGTGGCCACGCCTTTAACACTACTCAGGCGGCGCAGTTCCTGCACAAGTTTCCCACGTCCTTCCCGGGGTATGCGGCTTATATTGGCCATGGCGAGATTGGTGTAGTCATAGCCGGTATCGATGTCGGTGAGATGGTCATACTGGCGTCCTACAATAAGTAGGAGACAGAAAAGGAAGGAGGATGCGAAGAACTGCACGGAAAGCAACGCGAGTTTCCAGATCCTTTTGCCATGAGTGTTTTTCCTGAAAGCATTCGTCACGGGAGTGCGGCAATAGAGCCATGCGGGAATGACGCCGGTTATGGCTAAGATGAGGAGACATATCAGAAGTTCGAGCATCCAAAGTTTTTCCGTTGAGAGCAGATTCTTGGCGCTCACTCCGAGAAGCTGTTCGCATTCCGCAGAAAGAGAGGCTACGATCACTGACGCTATAAGAAGCGATACAAGAAGATAGACCACACCCTCGGTCAGAACCATACCGAAAATCTGTCGGACTGAAGTGCCGTAGCATTTGCGCACGGCCATCTCCTTGGCACGCCATTGCATCTGCGCCATGACGATGAGGAGATAGTTGAGTGCCGCGCTTGTCAGGATTATGAGCGCGAGGATGGAGAGAATCCAGTTCATAGTCCGGATGTCGGTTTCCTGTATATGTAGGCCGAGGAGTGGCTTGAGTCGGAACTTGAAATTTGTGGCTTCAAGCACTTCGGCTTCGATGTTGTCCTCGAGCATCCTTTGTATAGATGGTTCGATATCTTCCGGTGATGTCCCTTTGGCAAGAATAACATATGACTTGTATCGGTCATTGCCCATCCAGTTCTCGCGGCCGTCGTATGATACACGCGGGAGTGTCGACATGGATATATAAATGACGTTGCTGAAGGAGGAATTGAGCGGAAAATCCTTATATACTCCGGATATTGTGAAGGCGCGGTCTTCTCCGAAATCAATGGAATATATCTTCATTCCCATGACGTCACCTCCGATCTTCTCGGCGAGCGATTGAGGAATCATGCAGCTCCATTCGGGAGTCAGTGCCTCTGAGGCTTTCCCCTGGATAATCTCAGTCTGTATCACGTCGAAGAAGCAGCTGTCGGCGAACATAGCCCCGTCTGCTTTCAGTTTCCGTCCGTCGGGAGTCACTATCTTTGTCTCGCCAAGAGTCCATGTGATACGCGTGGACTTCTCCACCTGGGGAACATATCTTTTGAGACCGGGTGCTACGGCCCCGGGAGTCTGGGGATATTCCTTGTATTCACCATTATGTTCGAGGCTCTGCGTGGCGAGGAAGATGCGTTCAGCATCAGGCAGCGATGCATCGAAAGTCTGTTCGAAATAGACCTTGGCCACGATCAGCATACCTATCGCCAGACCGGTGGATAGACAGAAGATCTTGATGAGGTTGCGGCGCAGGTCAGATGTGAATGTCTTAATCATGGCCTGTATTACATTTTATTGTTCAGACTGTCGACGATCTGTCCGTCGAAAAGATTGATGATACGGTCGGCATGGGCGGCGTCTTTCTGAGAGTGCGTCACCATTATAATTGTAGCTCCATCTTTATGCAGCTCGTCGAGCAGGGCCATGACCTCCGCGCCGTTGCGGGAGTCGAGGTTTCCGGTAGGCTCGTCGGCAAGGATAAGTCCCGGATTTGAGACCACCGCTCTGGCTATCGCAACACGCTGCTGCTGACCGCCGGATAGTTGTGAAGGGTAGTGTGATGAGCGGTGGGCGATACCCATCCGGTCGAGAATGGCCGCGACTTTTTTCTCTTTCTCACTCTTGCCGAGTCCGAGACAATTTAGGGGAAGCATGATGTTGTCTCTGACGTTGAGCATGTCAATCAGGTTGAAGGCCTGGAATATGAAACCTATTTTCCCTTTCCTGTAGTCGGCGCGTTCGTTCTCTTTGAGCGAGGCCACCTCGCGCCCGTCGAGCAGATAACTCCCGGAAGTAGGGCTGTCGAGGAGGCCGAGAATATTGAGGAGCGTAGACTTGCCGCAGCCTGACGGACCCATGATGGCTACGAACTCGCCGTCGTTGATGGTGAGCGATATGTTGTTGAGGGCTACGGTCTCTACGGAGTCCGTGCGGAACACTTTCTCGAGGTTCTTTATTTCTATGTTCATGGTGCGTATGAGTTATGTTGTTTTTTGTCTGTTTTGCGTGACGTTATTTGTCGTCGTTTATGATAATCCTGTCGGCATCGCCATATTGGGAGTAGCTGCTGATGATGATCTTTTCTCCCGGAGCGAGCCCTTCAAGCACTTCGTAGTACTGAGGGTTCTGACGTCCGATCTTTATGGGGCGTTTCACGGCCGATTTGCCGTCAGGTTCCATCACATAGGCCCATTTGCCGCCGGTGTTCTGGAAGAAAGAGCCCTTGGGAACGATGACGGCCTTGACCGGATCTCCAAGCTGCAGATCTATGCGGAAAGTCTGCCCCACGCGTATGTTCTCAGGGAGAACGGAGTCGAAGATAAGATCGGCCCTGAATTGACCCTCGGCCACTTCAGGATATACTTTCTTGACGCACACGTCATATTTCTTGGAGTTGCGCTGCATCGTTCCCTTCAGATCCTGGGTGACACGGTCTATGTAATGCTCGTCGATATTCACCACAAGCTTGTAGTTGTCGAGAATGTTTATCTGGCCCACCTGCTGTCCTGCGGGGATGTTCTGCCCGAGTTCGGCAGTCAGTGTGCCGAGCTGTCCGGAGTGGGAGGCGCGTATATTGAGGTTGTCGGCGCGCTGGCGTACGAGCTCAAAGTTACGGCGCATGTTGTCGAGGCTCTCCTTCATCATGCCGATCTGCACGGAGCGGTAAAGGGAGTCCTGATGTATACGTTCGTTGAGCAGTTTTAGTTTCTCCTTGGCAAGTTCAAAGTCTTCCTTGGCCTTGAGGAAGTCTTCGCGCGAGGTGAGATGTTCGTCGTAGAGGGTTTTCTGCTGATTGAATACGCGCTGCAGCCTGTTGGTCTCGGTTTTGGTAGAGAGAAGGTCCTGGCGTAGCTGCAGGCGTTCCTTCTCCATGGCGATCTCGGTGTCGCGGAGCATGTTCTGGCGCTCGGCGAGTTGCGACTCGGAATCGAGTATCTGCTGCTGCAGGTTGGGGTTGCGCAGGGTGATGATTATATCGCCCGCGTTGACATAGGCACCCTCTTCCACAAGTTTTGATTCCACAATTCCTGTCTCGAGAGCCGATACCTGCACTATGGTTCCTGTCTCAACTTTGCCCGAGAGACGGATAAAGTCGTTGAACTCGCTTTCCACGACATCTCCGTAGAGTAGGCCTGCGGAATCGGCACGGTAGACTGTGGAAGTGGCCCTTGACACTGCCCAGACCACGACTCCTGCGAGCAGAAGGGCAGGTACGGCTATGAGGAGCGCCTTTCTGAGGCGTGGATTTTTCTTTTTTATTTCTCGATCCATGAAAGAAACTGATTAATTATATTATAAATTACTGATGTCCTGTTGTGGTATTTGCAATTTTCGTTTAAACACTCAATTGATAATTGGAATAAACCATTGATTACAATTATTAATTATCAATTGCCAATTGCTAATTGATAAACGGTATGCCGTTGTAGTAGTCGAGTATCAGACGGTTGATGGCCACCTGGATCCGTTTCCCCTCGAGGTTGGCTCGGGCTACGGAGAGCTTGGCGCTTGCGGTATATAGGTCGATGGCTGATGCGTCGCCAAGTTCGTATCGTCGGTTTGTGGCGTTGAAGGCAATTCTTTCCGCCTCCATACGTCGGGCGGCCGATTGCCATTCTTCGGAAGCCGAGGTATAGTCGAGGGCGGCTTCAGCCGACAGCCGCTCAATGCGCAGCCGTGTCTGCTCCAGACGCTCTCGGCTCTGTCGCAACTCTATGCGCGCTTTTTTGAGCCTGTTTATCGTGGAGAGTCCGGTGAATACCGGCAGAGAAAAGGAGACCCCGAGATACTGTCCCATGTTGTCATGCCATTGCTTTGAGAAAGCCGGTGTGCGCACATCAGATCCCATAAGCTTGAAATAGGATGTCGATATCCCTGCATTGAATGATATTGTAGGGGAGAAGGCTCCTTTGGCGGCGCGTAGATTGTAAAGGCTCTCTTTTTCTGCGAAAGAGGCCTCGAGAATCTCCGGATGGATGAAGGCGGCGCTGTCTGTCGTTGTCACTGCCGTTGGCGACGCGCCTGCGTCAGAAAGGTCGAGAGGTGAGTCGTCAGGTTGCATGCCCATCTCCCCGCGAAGTTGAAGATAAGCCTTTCGGAGAAGGTTCTTCTGGTTTGTGAGTTCATATTCGTCTGATGCCACGAGAGCCTTGATGTCGGCAACTTCGGCCTGACTTTTTGTGCCTGTGTCCACTCCGCGCTCTGTGGCGTGTAGGGTGCTGAGGTCGCGCTTCAGGTTCTCCTCCATCTGCGCCACCATGGCCTTGCAATATGACACGTTGAAGAACGCGCGTATCACGGCCAGGGAGATCTCGTCTTCACGAGCTTTGGCAGCGTTCTCGAGGCGTTTCACCTCCATGCCTGCCGCCTTGATGTTGTTGATCCTTACCAGTCCGTCGAACACCGGGAGCGACATGCTCAGGCCGAACCCGGAGGATAGGGTCTGACGGTGGTCATAGGTGTTGGTCTCCGGGTCGATGTTTCGCCCGAAACTCATGTTGCCGTTCATGCTGAGCTGCACGTATGGCATCACGTCGGAGAGGGCCATGCCCCGGTTCGCGCGTCCTTTATCTGTCTCCAGACGGCTTATGCGGTTGTCGTGGGCGTGTTCGCGGGCATACACGAGACAGTCGCGGAGAGTCATCTGCGGAGATGCGGCGGTCCATGCTGAAAACGCTGTGAGAAGTATGGTGAATACTCTTTTCATGTTCTTTTTTTGTGTGAGATTTACGGTGCAAAATTATTAAGCGGATCCTCCCGGGGCAAAGGAAAAGCGGCTAAAAGGTGTTTTAGGGTGTGAGATTGTCAAAAAATTAGACAATCAGCGGCCCAGGGCATCTTTTTCCCACATATAATAAGGTGCTTTCGATAATTAGTCTTAACTTTGGGTATGAAAATACTGATAATCGATGACAACCAGTCAGTGCTACGTACCCTGAAACTTGTGCTGGCTCCCGAGTTCGGCCAGGTCGTGGCTATGAACAATCCGAAAGTGATACCGGCGCTTCTGGCAGCCGGCGATATCGATGCTGTCTTGCTCGACATGAATTTCGACACGGCCTCGCTCGACGGAAGCGACGGCCTTTTCTGGCTCGCCCGGATAAAGGAGCAGCCTGATCCTCCCGCAGTAGTCATGATCACGGCTTTCGGCGACGTTCCGCTTGCAGTGGAGGCCATGAAGCATGGTGCCGAGGATTTCATCACAAAGCCATGGGACAATGCCCAGCTTATAGCCACCCTCAGAAAAGCCATAGATAAAAATCGCGAGGAAAGGGGACGCCGAAGCACTCTCGATAAGGCAGAGCGCATAGTTCGTCGAGAGAAAGACGAGAGCCGTATGACGCTCGACGAGCTTAAGATGAACCATATCAAAAGGATTGTCGACCAATGTGGCGGCAATCTCTCGCAGGCATCGGCATTGCTCGGCATCAACAGGCAGACTTTATATAACCAACTCGGGAAAATGAAATGGGAAGGCTGAGAGTTAACCTTATCCTCTGTCTTGTGCTGATAGCGGTGTCGGCGGCGTTCTCTGCTTTTGCCATATTCCGCAGTCTTTCGGTGTGGCAGATCGCTGTCGGTGTCACTACGCTTTTTCTGGCGTGCACCGGGGCTTACCGTCTTGCATTGGCAACGTTGCGGCAGACCGCAACGTTTGTAAAATCTATCGAGATGGAGGATTTCACGGTCAGGTTTCCTATGGTGGCCGACAAGGCATTGAATGAGATTCATGTCTCAATGAACAGGATCATCGCTCTACATAAGGAAAGAACCAATGCACTTGAGACGCGCAAACTGTATTATGACCGGATATTGCGCATCATGACTCATGAATTGCGCAACGGAATCACCCCCATAGTCTCGCTATCTGAAGATATGGAGATTCATCCTCAGCGGTATGCCGGAGATAATCTCACGGAGGCTATCAGCGTCATTGCCGACGAGAGCCGGAGCATAAAGCGCTTCCTTGATTCTTATTATGAACTCACGCATCTTCCTAAGCCGGAGATCCGTCCCGTAGATGCGGTGGAATTCTTCTCCAGGATGCGGAAATCATTCTGTATGGAGGCTGAGGAGAGGGGAGTGAAGCTTGATTTCTCCGTGGCAAGGGAGATGCGGATGCCTGTCGACCCTGACATGATGCGGCGAGTAGTGTCTAATCTTATATCCAACGCTCTCAACGCGGTGGAAGGGGGGAAGGATCCAAGGATCACGGTCACGGCCTCGATGCCGGGCGGACGCCTGTTCATCACCATTTCCGATAATGGCTGCGGCATCTCCCCGCGGGTGATGGAGAATCTGTTTCAACCCTTTTTTACCACACGTCCCGACGGTAACGGGATCGGGCTCTGCCTGAGCCGGCAGATAGTGAGGCTTCATGGCGGCGATATCGACGTAAGTTCTACGGAGGGACATGGCACCACTTTCCGCATTACTTTGTGAAGCTGAAAAGGTGGTGAAATGTCACAAAACACATTCTGCCTTGTAACTTCCGGACGAAAAATGCCAATATGTATATGATATTCGGAGAGAAAACCTTACCTTTGCATAAAGTTAACCTAATAAAAATGACAAGAAATTCTTTCAGAAACGCGGCTTGCAAGGCCATGGCCGCGTGTATCGCGCTTTCGGCCTGTCTGCCGGCCATGGCCCAGAATCCCTATCTTCCACTTTGGGAATATATTCCCGATGGCGAGCCATACGTGTTTGAGGATCCCGACAAACCGGGACATCAGCGTGTGTATATCTACGGATCGCACGATTCCCGCAAGACGGAATACTGCGGTCTGGAGCAGGTGGTTTGGTCTGCTCCGGTCGACAATCTCACTGACTGGCGCTACGACGGGATTATTTTCCGCTCGGCTACCAACCGCGACGGTCAACTACTGCATCCTGACGGATCCAGCGATGTGCTTTTCGCTCCGGATGTGACGGAAGTGGTCGATAAGGAGGGTCGTAAGACCTATTATCTATATCCCAACAACCAGTCCGGCGGACGTCAGGGGATGGTGGCTAAGAGCGCGCGTCCTGACGGACCTTTCGAGGTGTGCAACTGGAGCACGACAAATCCTGATGAGACTGAAGGTGTGCTCCGCTTTGATCCGGCTGTTTTCGTGGATGACGACGGGAAGGTGTATGGCTACTGGGGTTTCGAGACCTCATATGCTGCTGAGCTTGATCCGTCGACAATGGCTACTGTTAAACCGGGTACTGAGATTGTGGAATACATGGTGCCGGGGCGGTATCAGGACAATAAGTATAAGTTTTTTGAGGCTTCCTCCATTCGTAAGATCAAAGACAAATACGTATTCATCTACAGCCGTTTCACTGCGGATGGCGAGTTCGGGCTGCCGACGTCCAACAATACTTTGGCCTACGCCTATAGCGACAATCCGCTCGGTCCCTATACCTATGGCGGAACAATCATTGACGGACGCGCACGTGGAAAGGATGAGAATGGCAATGTGATACCGACCGCTTATCCGGGTGGCAACACTCATGGCAGCATATGCGAAATCGACGGGAAGTGGTGGGTATTCTACCACCGTCATACCGGTACAACGGAATATGCCCGTCAGGCCATGGTGGCTCCGATAGAGGTGAAAGTTGAGGAGGGGCCTGGAGGAAAAGTATACATATCGGAGGGAGAATATAATTCGGAAGGTTTCTCGACCGGCGGCCTTGATCCCCGTGCAAAGATTCCGGCTGGGATAGCATGTTATTTCGTTGGTCCGGAAATAGCGACTTCCTCATTTCCCAACTTTAATTTTTCGGGATCCTATGTGAAATCGACATATTTCAATCCTGAGTCGTATGAGGGCCCGTTCAATCAGAAGATTCCGTTTGATCCCGTTGTCAACAATACTTCCGGTTCTACAGTGGGCTACAAATATCTTGACTTTTCCAAGCTTTCCTGCGACCAACCTGTAGAGTTCATCTGCCATGTGGTTCCGGAAGGAACTGAGGGCAAGATCACACTCCTTCTCGGGAGTCCCTACAAGAGTCAGGGTGCCAAAGAGATCGGCAGTTTCACGATAGACACCGACATGCCCCGCGAAATGACTGAGATACGCACCGGAGTGAAGGGCCTCACCGGAGTGAAAGGGAAGCAGCCTCTGTATCTCCTCTTTGAATCGCCTGTAAAAGGGAAGTCGATCTGCGAGCTCCACGACTTCCGCTTTGTCCAGAAATAATCCGGATCCTTCCAAGGCAACTCCTTAAAATTGCAGTTAGCTGGTAATCAGTTAGCTGCAATTTTCTTTTACCATATTTGCACAACATCTGCACAACAGAATTAGAAAATTCCGTTCAAAATTCACCGTCGTTCACACTCATTCACGACGGCGGAGCGATTTTGCATTTTTTAACGATGCATCATTCACTCGTAACTACCCACCTATAGTAAAGGCACAGTGATTTGGCTGGCTTATCAGACCAACGCTAAAATGGCATCCCATCGGGAAAAATTGTTTTTCTTGGCGGTGTCAGCTACGGAATGGATTGCCATGAAGTCCTCGGCACCCGACTGACTTCGGAAGCCACCGCTCCGTTTCTGTTTCACCTTCAGGATTCTTATCCCTCCTTCCGATGCATTATTGTGAGATGGCACCCGTGGGTCTTTGAGGAAGAGGAACACATGGTCTTTGAGTTTTCGCAGACTGTTGCGGATTTGCCGAAACGGCTTCTTGAACTTATCGAGATTCTCGTTGAGAAGGCTGTCGAGGCTTTCCGTCCACGTTGTCGTATCGGCTACGGTCTCGGGATTTGTGTTTCGCCAATGCACTGCTTTTCTCAAAAGTTCCTGTAGCCTTGCTGACCAGTTTTGGTTTTTGTCGAGTTTGTTAAGCCAGTTCAGATTTCTGAGCAGATTGGCGATGCATATCTGGTGTCCCTTGACTTTCATCGAGAAGTAGGCGCTGTGGCGGTCGGTGGTCAGTACGGTGTTCTCCAGCGCGTCTTTTCCAAACCGGTCATCCATCTCTTTTGCTCCACGTCCTTTGGCTATCCACGTCAGCGTGAGTTTCGGATTCTGCAATATCCACGCCCAGTTGAGCCTGCCGTTGACATAGAATCCTGATTCATCGGCGCCGGCCACATGGCTTTTGACCAGTTCGGAGGCAATACGGTCGCATATGGCGTCGGCTTTGTCTCCGGCATCCTCGATGAAGTTGCGTATCGAGCCTTCGCTTATGTCAATACGCATCACATCATGCAGAAAGCCTTTGATGCGGTTGTAAGGCATGCACATGACAATATTGAGATAGACCACAAGCGCCCTTATCTCGGAAGACAGATATACCGGATTTTTTCGCCGTGTATATTCCACACGGTTGCAGCACCCGCAAGTACAGGTCTTCTTGAGAAAACGAAGTCTTTTTACGACAGGCGTAATCCTGACACCGACACATTCTTCATGATATTCCTCCACACCATCAATATCTGACAGTTCACGACCGCACTCGCGGCAGCGCTCATCTCCACATGGACGAGCAAACACCGCATCTACATGTCACGGTCGTGCCAATCGTCACCACCGAAAGAAAGAAGAAAGCGAGCGAGGCGAAAGCCACGAAACGCTACCGCACCAAGCCCAAGAACGGACCTCGACTGAGTGCCGACGACATCATGACCCGTGAGAACCTGACACGCTTTCAGGACACATACGCCGAGGCAATGGCTCGTTTCGGACTGGAGTGTGGCATCCGGGGTTCAGAGGCTCGGCACGTTGACCAGCACGAATACTACCGTCAGTGTCAGATCAAGAAGAAAGACCTTGAACAGGACGTAGCTGCTCTTTCCTCCGAGAAAAGGCAACTTGACACCGAGACCCAATCTTTGGAGAAACGGAAGAAAGAGCTTGAACGTGGCAACCGCTATATGGACAAAGCTTTTGCCGACACCAAAGCCGCCAATGCGGAGATGACCAGACAGAACGGCGAACTTGAAAAACGGAAGTCCGAACTTGTAAAGTCAAATTCTTCTCTCACCGCCACTAATACATCCGTAAGCATTAACTGAAGTACACCTTATAGGTACATATGCAATATATAGCAACATCGGCTACAACCTGATTGAGTTGTAGCCGATGCCGTATTATACGTATAATACGGTATTTTCATTTTGCGATCTGCCGTACCGGTGTCTGCATGACTGCCTCGGGATGGTATTGCTTCCACCTGTGCGGCAGGAGTTTGATCAGGTCTTCCTCTGAAGCCTTGTCGAAGTATGGCATGGAGGCGATGACGGAGTTGAGGTAAAGGCGCGGGTTGATGTCATGGTTGCGGCACGTGGCCAGCAGCGACTGGATGACGCACATATTCTCCGCGGACTCATGGTTGCCGCAGAACATGTAGTTCTTGCGTCCGAGCGTGATGGGACGGATCTCGTTCTCGGCAAGGTTGTTGTCCAGCAGCAGCCGTCCGTCATCAAGGATGCGCATCATGTGGTCCCAGCGTGTGTAGGCATAGGTGACGGCTTTGCCGGTCAGGGAGCTTTCGCTGTAGCGCAGTCCCTCGGTCTCCATCCATTTCTTCATCTCCTCCATGACAGGCCGTGACTTTGCCTGACGCTCCGACCTGCGGGCATCGAAGTCCATGCCGAGCCTGTCGCATTCATGCTCGATGTGATAAAGTTCCCTTATTTTGTCAAGGAACCATTGCGCGGCCTTGCTGTTTTCATTTTTAGCTTCCAGCCAGTGGCGGCGGATATGCACCATGCAGGAGACAAGGCGTACCGAGGCACTCGACCTGAAGGCCGCCGTATAGCCGCCATAGCCGTCGCATTGCAGATATCCCTCAAAATTGTATTTGTCCGTCTTCGTCTTTATCACATCTCCTGCGCGCGAGCCGTCGTAGTAGAAGAACGCCACCAGTCTTTCCATTACCGCCCGGCTCATCCAGAGATACTCCTTGTCCGCCTGATGCCTTTCGCTGTTGATCACCGGCACCGTACTCTCGTCGGTCTGTATGTACCGGCTGCGGAACACTTCTGCGACAAGCACATCGTAAAGCGGCCTGAGAAGTTCCATCGTTCTCTTGTACCAGCCGACCAGAGTGGCTTCCTTCAGGCCGGTCATGCCCATGTGCGCCATCACCTTGATCTGGCGGTAGAACGGCATGTGGTATTCGTATTTCTGAAGGACTATCTCGCTCAGAAGACTGGAGTCGGGCACTCCCTTGTAAATCGGGAACTCCGGAAGCGGGGCGATGACCACGCCCTTGCCTCGCTCAACGGGCTCCGTTGAATCGATCAGTCCGTATTTGGGCCGCACCACCGCGATACGGTAATATTTGCCCGGCTCGAAGCCCACCAGCGTGGTGACTTCCTCGCCGATGCGGCGGTAGCGTGTGAGATCGACGCCCTGCGGCTCTATGACACGGGTCTCGAGCAACGGCAGGTTCTCCCATGTCTCGCGTGGTTTTGAGATCCCTTTCTGACTTTTCTTTCCCGTATAGGTGACGGTCTCCTCCCCCATCTCTTCCGCAGGCTCGGGCTGTTGTTCTCCCGGGATTTCCACTCCTGCGGCCTCAAAGAGATTGGGCTGAACGTCCGTCTGGTGATATTTTTCGCTTTTGCGTCCGAACGTCTGCCGCCGGAACCATGCCAGCTGCGCGGCCATTTTCTTGATCTCGGCGGTAAGTTCCGCTATCTGACGACTCTGCCGCTCATTGACTTTTGTCAACGATTCCACAGTCTTCATAAGGAATTCCTCTGTCGTCATATCGGGCTGGTTTTATACTGCAAAGATACTAAAATTCAGCCATATATGCAATGATTACAGGATATTTTCCCAATAAAATTCATACGTGGTATTCCGTCCTTTCAGCACGCAGACGGCGAAGCCTCGATGCCGGGTCCTCGGTGATTCCCTCGACCATGACAACAAGATCCCGCCATTCCATCGGGTAACTTTTGGTGTCGGGATCATATTCCGGTATCCTGAACCGTCCGGCCTCAAGACGCTTGACGTACATCACCATCCCTCCGTCCTCGGCGTGCAGAAGCTTCATCAGCTTCCGGCCGCTGCCGATAAAGATGAAGACATCGCCGTTGCGCACATCGGCGCCCATACGCTCTTTCACAACGCCGATCAGCGAGTTGATTCCCTTGCGCATGTCAGTGCGTCCCGGGCACAGATGATAGCGCATCGTATCGTTCAGACAGAACATGGCTCAAGACATGCTTTGCGACAACACTTCCATAAGCATCGCCTCGCTGCCGCGTCCGAAATGAGCCCTGACTCCGTTGGGGAAGGCCAGCGTCACTCCCGGCAGCTCCACTCCCGCCATTGAGACCGCTCGCGCCATCGGTCCCGCAGACTTGTGGATGCTGATGGGTGCGATCGGCATAGGCTCGACCTCAGCCTTGATTTTATTACTCCAGTAATTGTAAGTGGAATACGCCACTCCCTCGATACGGAGAAACTCCTTGAGGGTTGTGCCGCACGAGGCGGCTCGCTTCTGTAGTTCTTGAAACTCTGATTTTGTCATAACTTTGGAGATTGCAATTGGTGCAACTCTGCATCGCAAAATTACAACCAGACTACAACCTCCAAAAGGTGTACTTCAGTTAATGCTTACTTTCACATCAATCGTCACAAAACAAAAAACTCTTCTACTACTTCCACCGGCTCGGCAAACATTAAATGGGCTCCGGTGGTATGCCATGACTCAAAGGTACGCGGTGTTATGGTCTGTCATAACGGATAACGAAAAAAGCGCTTCGCGGAAATGCGGAGCGCTTTTTTAGGAAGGTCATATACATTAGAGTCAAATTACATCATCTTATCTTTCAGTCTACCTGGATCACCAGATAGGGCGACATGCTCCAGAACTGCTGGGGATTCGAGATCTTTATGGTCTTCGTCTTGTCGGCATTCTCCTCGATCGTGTAGGAGTCAGACGGCATGTTAGTCCAGATCTTCACCTTCTTCGAGCCCGTGGGTATCACGGAAAGAGAGCGCTTGTCGGCCTTTGTGAAATAGGATTCGTTGAAGTCGCCCTTGAGCACCTTTGTCTGTCCGAGGAACTTCTTCTCCAGCAGACCGTTCTTCTTCAGCTCCTTGTTCGTGCCGATAGCATAGTATACGGTGTTGGCGGCATTCTCGGCAGCAACCGTGGCAGCCTGTGCAGCCTCCTTGGCCTCAGTCTCAGCCTTCACCTGCTCCTGGCCTTCAGCCACCTGGGTGTTGAGCTGCTCTATCTGACCTTTGGCGGCAGTAAGCTCCGACTCCAGCTGGGCGATCTTCTCATCCTGCTTGGCTATGCGGTCTTTAAGCTGCGCGATAGTCTTCGAAAGCACGCTGTTCTGATTGCCACTGGCTTTCAGCTGGGCCTCCATCTTGTCGAGGAGAGCGCGGTTGGCGGAAAGACGGGCCTTGATGTTGGCGAGATTCTGACGAACCTCGGCACGCCGGTCGATGCTTTCGCCCGAACCCATGCTGTAGAGCAGGCCCTCCTGCATGTTGATCGAGTCAAGACCCGTATAGATGTCACCCATCAGAAGCATAAGGGAGTCGTTGAAACTGTTCGCCTCAGCATATTCGGCGGTGAGTTCGGCGATACGCGCTGAGTCGTCGGCGAGTTTCTGGCTGTTGCCTGAACAGGATGCGAGCATCAAAGCTCCAATACCTACAAGAATAAAAGATTTCTTCATAATTGGGAAAAAGCTTTAGTTTACTGATTATAGTTTACTGTTCCTCATCCGTGTCTTCCACGGAATCGGTGATTGCGGAAGATGCCGCATCCTCGCGGTTGCCTCCAATAATGATAACAATCTCCCCCTTCGCTTGGTTCAGCGAAAAATGCGATGAAAGTTCCCCGAGCGTACCTCTGTGGTAGGATTCATGTATCTTGGAGATCTCCCTGCACACGCAAGCATCCCTCCCGGCCCCGAAAAACTCCGCGAGCTGACGCAGGGTGCGGGCAAGCCTCTTCGGCGACTCGTAGACCACGACAGTACGCGGATCGGCAGCCAGGAGCGTCAGCCTCGTGGCCCTACCCTTCTTCGGAGGGAGAAAGCCCTCGAATACAAACCGGTCGCAGGGAAGGCCCGACGCCACAAGCGCCGGCACGAAAGCCGTGGCTCCCGGCAGACATTCCACCTCCGCCCCCAGACGACGGCATTCGCGGCTAAGCATGAATCCCGGATCGGAGATGCCGGGAGTGCCGGCATCGGATATCAGGGCGATACGTTCTCCCCCGAGCACACGCTCCGCAATCTTCGGAGCCTCCTCATGCTCGTTGAATTTATGATGACTGCGCATCGGCGTGTGGATATCGAAATGTTTCAGAAGCACACCCGAAGTACGCGTGTCTTCCGCCAATATGAGATCCGCCTCTTTGAGGACGCTGACCGCGCGGAAAGTCATGTCGTCGAGATTGCCCACCGGAGTAGGCACTATGTACAGCCGGCCGCTCATTCCCTGAAGTATTTTTTCAGGATCTCAAGAAAATCGATCACCTCCGGCTTCTTCTGATCCCATTGCAGTTCTCCGAGGAAGTAGTCCTCAGCCTCGTCATAATTCTCCATGGAGGCTACCAGGGCAAGAGTATTGTTGAATCCGGCGTCTGACCCGTCGAAAAGCTCGCGCTTGAAACGATACCGGTCGTTGATGCTGAACACGAGGCGCCCACGGGGTTCCGTGCTTACCTGACGTCCGGCGCCGGGCGCAGGATCAACAATATGGACGCGTTCCTCCGCCACAGCAACATGTGACGCCGACGGAATAACTGCCGGAGCTGGCGACGGATCAACAACCGCAGCCGGAGCCGCATCATAAGCAACCACGGGAGCATGACCGGAAACCTCCGCCACATCGCTGACAACAGCTGCGGGAACCACAGTCTCGACCACTTCGGCAGGATCCGGCTTATGTATGCCCATGGCGGTGTGGTCCGGCTGAGCTTCCGGAATCTCCTGCGGAGCGGAGACAGTCACGTCCGTTTCCGTCATCATTTCAGGCTTCCCTTCATCCTCGTCGCGTGTCAAAGCCTCCGCGAGCGATGAAAGTTCGCGTCCCTTCCTCACTATCAGTTCCGGGAGAGCCGCCGGACTGTCGTCGCGGTTAAGGGCCAGATGCACGAGCCCTTCAAGTTCATATATGCTGTCAAGCAGACTGTTCAGTTTCTCTCTGTTCATCTTGTTCTGTATTTGTTACATTATCGAAAACGTCGAGGAGCATGCGCTCGGCAGCTTTCCTGGCCCTGTCGCGGCTCCCCCTGATCTCATTCATGATTATCACCACCACATGAGTGGGCACATAGTCATCGTCAAGCTTATAGCCGGCGTAACACTGTATCCCCTTCATGCTTCCGGTCTTCATAGCGATGTAGCTGTCGAGAGGCGTCTCCGCCAGGAAACGGCGCAGAGTGCCCTCCTGCCCGGCCAACGGGAAGAACGACGCATAGTTGGGATTCCCGCTCATATCGCTGAGCACCGCGCCCATAAAATCGGCCGTCACCCGGTTGCTGCGCGAGAGGCCGGAACCGTCGATGATGACTACCCCCTCGAGGGGCATCCTCTTCTCCTTCCATCTCCTCAGTTCTGTCGCGGCGGCCTGCGCCGTCGATCCGTCGCCCCCGGTAAGACTGCCATATGTGCGCAACATCGACTCAGCGAAAAGATTGTCGCTGCGCATCATGCAGGATCGCATGATCTCGTCGACGGGAGGAGAAACGTGGTCGTAGACGCGCCTACGCTTCCCGACCCCCATATCCTTGCCGTCGAGAATTATCCCGGCTTTGCCAAGGGCAGACTGAAGCCGTCGACGGAACACCATCTGCGGATTCTCCACCGAACGGCTCCCCGAGGCATTGTTCTCGAAATTGAATCCGTGGGAACCTGTACCGTACGCCTGAGCGAAGTCGGCAGCCATCCACGACTCGGGCCGCGAGGGTCCGGCGAAATGCGATTCATCGATGACGATCTCCCCCTCGATCCTGTTGATACCCATCTGTCTCAGGGCCTCGACAGTCTCCGCCACCATATCCCTGCCTATAGGCTCCTCCCTGGAATTGAGCGACGGATCGCACGATCCCTCCACCACAAGATTGCCGCGCACTATGCCCATGTCTACGGGGCCGTCGATGCTGACAGCTGTATGGTAGCGGAAATCCATGCCACACTCCTCAAGCAGAGCGGCCGTGGTCACCGATTTCATTATCGACGCCGGGATCAGGGGGGTCGAGCCGTTGTGGACAGCCGTCACGGAACCATCGGCGAGATCGATGATCTTCACGGCCACCGACTCAGGGCTGATGCCGCACTCCCTCACAAAACGCTCCACAGCCGCAGCCGGTTCGCCGGCATGAACGAGAGCTGAGGTGGAGAGGATCAGGATAAGCAGGCCTATAATTCTTCTTTCAATCTTTTCACGTCTTGTCATGGCGCAAAGTTACAAAAGTTTTCTGAAATCATCATAGTTTTTTTGACAACTGCGAAATTGTTGCTAATTTTACGTTCCAAAATGATATCGAATACAACCTTCTGACCGATGATGGAACCTACGGAATATCCCCGCCGGGAGCCATATACCTTCGACCGTGTGGTGAGGATCCTCTTCACCATTTGCACGATTGTGGCCCTGGTGTTTTTACTCGACTCCCTGAAAGGGGTGCTTCTCCCCTTCCTCATAGCCTGCCTCATCGCCTACATGCTGGAGCCCGTGGTGAGATGGAACATGAGGTTGCTTCGCACTGCCTCCCGGTTTGTACCCGTGGCGCTGACCCTGCTCGAGGTAGCTGCCGTCCTGACAGTGTTCTGCATAATCTTCATCCCTTATCTCGTGGCGGAGACAGCTGAGATGGGACGCATGATACGCCACTACGCCACGACCCAGACACAGATACCGTATATCTCCGGAGCGATCCACGATTTCCTGCGCGACAATATCGACTTCGACGGCATTTCACGCCTCCTCACGCGTGAGGAATGGATAGCATTGATAAAAAAGACTCTGACGTCATCGTGGGGATTCGTCAGCTCCGGACTTGCGATGGTGCTCGGATTGCTCAGCTGGTTGATCGTGATCCTCTACGTGATTTTCATCATGCTCGACTACGAAAGGATTATGCTCGGATTCCGCCAGCTCGTGCCCGCGCGCCACCGCCGACGCACTTTCAAGGTTGCGTCCGACATCAAGAACGCCATGAACCGCTATTTCCGCGGGCAGTTTGTAATCGCCTCCATCGTGGGAGTGCTTTTCGCCATAGGGTTCCTGATAATCGGACTCCCGATGGGCGTAGTGCTCGGGCTTTTCATCGGTCTGCTCAACATGGTGCCTTATCTCCAGCTGATATCGCTCCCCGTCACGGCCGTGCTCTGCATAGTTTGCACCGCAAGCACCGGAGTAGATTTCTGGGTGATCTTCTGGGAAAGCATGGCTGTCTATATAGTGGTGCAGTGCATCCAGGACCTTTTCCTCACCCCAAGGATCATGGGTAAAGCCATGGGGCTCAACCCTGCCATCATCCTCCTCTCCCTCTCCATCTGGGGCTCCCTGCTCGGATTCATGGGACTCATAGTGGCCCTCCCCCTCACCACCCTGCTCATATCATACTACAACACATACGTGGTGGAACGCTATTCGCGCCATCAGATCACACCTTCCGACATATGACCCTACTTCCCACAGCATCCGGTTATCCATCGACAGCACAGGAGACTGTAGCCCAGCTCGAACAGACCACCTACTCCGAGATCAACGGCGACTCCGCCCATGAATCGGGAGAAGACCATACCAACGGCCTCATAGGCGACCTGGCGTGGATATTGCTGCTCGGCGCCGTAGTGACGCTTTTATTCAAGAAAATGAAGCAACCGGTGGTGCTCGGCTACATCCTTGCCGGCTTCCTGGCCAGCCCCAAATTCGTGTATCTACCCTCAATCTCCAACCTCGACAACATAGATTTCTGGGCAGACCTCGGCATAGTTGTGCTCATGTTCACCCTCGGCCTTGAGTTCAGTTTCAAAAAGCTTATGAATTCCGGATCGTCGGCTGTGATCACGGCAATGATCATAATATGCGGCATGACATTCGCCGGGTTCGGAGTAGGCAAACTTCTCGATCTCAACTCCATCAACTGCATATTCCTCGGGGGCATGATCTCCATGTCGAGCACCACGATAATACTCAAGACACTCACCGACCTGGGCATGCGCCAGAAAAAATACGCATCGCTGGTGCTTGCGGTGCTGATAATCGAAGACCTCTTCGCCGTGCTGATGCTCGTGTTGCTCTCATCGCTCGCGATGGGCAACGTGGAGGGGATGGAGCTGCTCCTGTCGGTGGGCAAACTCCTGTTCTTCCTCATCATCTGGTTTGTGGTGGGTGTGTATCTGCTCCCCACATTCCTCACCAAATCGAGAAACTTCCTCAACGACGAAACCCTTCTGATAGTGGCCATGGGGCTCTGTTTCTCGATGGCCGTGTTCTCTGTGACGTGCGGTTTCTCCCTCGAGCTCGGCGCGTTCGTAATGGGTTCCATCCTTGCCGGCACCATGGCTGCCGAGAGGATGGAAAGAGTGGTCAAGCCGGTGAAGGATCTATTCGGTGCCGTGTTTTTCATATCTGTGGGAATGATGGTTGACCCCAACGTGATAGCCACCTATTGGAGCGAGATACTGCTGCTTGCCATGGTTGTGGTGGCAGGCATGATATTTTTCGGCACCCTGGGAATGCTCGTCACCGGACAGAGCCTGCAGGTTGCCATTGAGAGCGGATTCACGCTGACGCAGATCGGTGAGTTCTCCTTCATCATTGCCTCCCTCGGCATGAGCCTGGGAGTGCTCCAGGAATCGCTCTATCCGATCATTGTGGCGGTGTCGGTCATTACGATCTTCACCACCCCATATTTTGTGAAGCTTTCACAGCCTGCCTACCGGTTTGTGGAAGCCCATCTCCCTTCACGTCTCGGCTTCCTTATCGACAGATACTCAAAACAAGTGACTGATTCCGGCGCCACGAAACGTCTCTGGCGCGATATCCTGAGCCGCTATCTTTGGAGAATAGTGCTCTACTCGGTGATACTGACAGCCATAATAATGGCATCTCAGCATTTCCTCTTCCCCCTCTGTGAGCGCTATCTCCACGGATTCGGACGACTGTCGGCCACGGCTATCACGCTCCTGGCAATGCTGCCTTTCCTGATAGCCATGTCGTTCAGCTCCATAAAGCCTGACGAACGCATGCGCCTGCACTCCTCCGCGAGCTTCTACGACGTCCCACTCGTGGCGATGCGCATCGTCAGATACATCATCACGCTTCTCTTCATAGTATATCTGATGACCATCGCCTACAACTCCATGATAGCCTGGATATCGGGAGTAATTTGTTTCGGCCTGATAATAGTCTTCGCCTCCTCCAAGTTATTGACCCGCTATGGCAAGATGGAGCAGAAATTCATCGACAACCTCAATATCAGGGAGAATACACGCACGGGAGCCAACAACAAACTCGTCAGCGACCTCCACCAGGCATTCATCGAAGTAGGTCCATATTGCCCGTTTGTCGGCGACAAGCTCAAGGATTCAGGTCTGCGGAGCGACTATGGTGTCAGCGTGGCGAGCATACAGCGTGGTGACATGCTCTTCCCTCTTCCATCAGTCGATGCACGTATCTTCCCCGGAGATGTGCTCGGAGTGATCGGCAACGACGAGCAGATTAAACGGCTCAACGACGATATCGAAAGCGCGGAGACTGCCTTCAAGTCGGTATCGGTCACCCAGCCTGAGATTGAGCTACGCAACATAAAACTTTCGGCACAGTCGCCCATAATAAACATACCTCTCGGTCAGACCCATCTCCACAGCGACTACTACAGCATGATCGTGAAAGTACAGCGGGGAGCTGATGAATTCGAGCAACCGGGGCCGTCGACAGTGCTCCGCGAAGGCGACATCATATGGGTGGTAGGAGATGCGTCGCGCATCGACGCCATGAAATGATAGCGGCCACATAAAATTGCGATAAGGCCTCCCACGGAATGAAATAGTCCGCGGGAGGCCTTATTTCTCATCGTCTGCAAAACTTTTGTACCCCCTTCAGAATGCTTTAGGGTGAAAAACCGGTCAGTGTCAGAACGGCAACCCTGTGCCGATGAATCCGACCTTTACTTCATCGGTGAAATCTTTTGGAGTGGGAGCCTGCTCCGAATTGTAAAGCCTCATGGAGAGGTCGCGCGGAAGATTATCCTGCGAAGGGGCGAACCATAGTCCGTTCCATCTCCAATACCACATGCCGTTGTCGTCATAGCTCATCCACTCGGTCTCGACCCCGGGGAGCTCAAGCACTTTCGAGAAAGGAGATTCCAGATTGAAAGCACCTCTGGGGGCGTCGACGTAGACTCCCGTCCCGATCACGTTTATCACATCCACGTTTCCCTCGCCAAAATCATATGCTATGAACTCCTGGCCATTGTCATCGGAGAAAACCACCGTGACGGCGTCAGGACTCGCGCCGTTCTCCTTAGAGGTGTAGAGCCCGGGCACCGAGTCTGGCAAGGTATTCACCGCCGTGCCTATGGCTATGGCTCCTATGCTGTCTTTAGTGATATACATTGACTGACGCACAGCCTCCACTGCCTCCATGACGGCAGACTCCGCGATAGAGTCACTGTCGGCAGATTCCGCTTTCTGCCCTTTCCCACAGGCTGACAATGTCAGGGCAAGCAATACCGGATAAATGATTTTATTCATATTCATATACGTTTTTCAGAAATTCATATGTAGATGTGGTAGGGAACCGACTTGGCTCTCACCCACCGAATTGCTCTGGATAGATCACCATAAGGTTATGGCGGGAGAAATTCCTTCCGAGATATCCCGGAAGATTCTCGAAGTCGGCACTGTGGGATATCGATCCTTTCCTGGCACCGACCACGACAAGGAGATCCTCTTCGCCTATGTCGGCGCTTCCGACAATGAAATCGTCCCATTCACTTATGGCACGGTATTCATGACGGATAGCGAAACCCTCGTCGACAAGTACATTGCGTATGAACTCTCCCGTGGTCGGAGTCGACATGAAGACCACCCTGCAGGCAAGCTGCGTGGCAAGGTTGCCTATCCGCTCCACCCATGTCTGGAAACCTGTCTCATATTCCCCTTTGTCTGGCACGAGCACCATAAGACGGCTCACAGTATCAACAGGGATGAAACAGCGGGAGATGAATATCATCTTATTGGTGGTGTTGACAAGCTGGTCGATCATCTTGCCGTAAAAGGTGTCGACAATATTCGACTTGCGGTGCAGACCGATCATGATGTCGCTCGCCCTCACCTGTTTTGCCTCATTGGTGACACCCGTCACAACATTCACGTCATAACGCTCCACATCGTTAACCTCTATATCTACAGCCTGCGCCGCCGAGACTGCCTGGCGTAGCGCCGTGCGGCCGGACTCGAGTATGCGTGTATCATCAGAGTTGCGGACAAAGAGAGCAGTGACAGAGTTCTGATTGCGTCGGTTGCGCATAAGCAGCGCCATTCTCATAAGTCCCTCAGCTGTGACCGGATTTGCCACCGCAACAAGCTGACGTGCGTATTCTCCGGGCACACGCTCTCCTTCAGACCGCATCTCCTCCTCCGTACGCTCTATGCGAAGGCGTTTGGTAGCCTCCTGAGTCATGACGGTGGAGACTATGCAACTCACCAGAATCATGAGCACCGCGCCGTTCATCATGTCTTCAGTGAGCAGACCATGTTGAAAACCGATCATCGTGGCGGCGATAGTAGCCGCGGCTTTCCCGGAGGTCAGACCGAACATCATCTGCCGGTCTGTAGGACAGAAACGAAACAGACGTGCTCCGAGATATGCTGCGAGCCATTTAGAAAGCATCGCTACGGCGACCATGTTGAGCGCCACCCATCCTACGCCCCAGCCCTGGAATATCACATGCACGTTGATGAGCATCCCGACGCCAATAAGGAAATAGGGGATGAAGAGCGCGTTGCCCACAAACTGTATGCGCCCCATGAGTCCGGACCGTATAGGTATGAACCGGTTGAGCACCAGACCTGCGTAAAAGGCTCCGAGAATCGCCTCCAGCCCTATCACCTGAGCCAGTAGCGAGGCGACGAAAACCATGGAGAGCACATAAATGAACTGACTCACCTGGTCGCTGAACGTGCGGAAGAACCATTTCGTAATAATCCTGAAGGATACCCCTACCGCCACGGCATAGACAGCCATAAGAAGGAACAGGCGCATCAGACGTCGCGCACTGAAACCGGTCTCCGAGACATCGACCACTCCGGCGAGGGTGAGAAGCGCGAGCATCACAGTCACTATCGTGGCACACACGGCAATGACAGCAGGCTTTGCATTCTGCAAGCCAAACTTACTTACTATCGGATAGGATATCAGCGTATGGGAAGCATACATCGAGGCAATCAGCACAGATGTGCTCCAGCTTGCGGAAAATGCCAGACGTGTCCCTATTATGCCCAACCCCATAGGTATGGCGAAGGTCAGAAGGCCGAATAATACTCCTCGACGCATGTTCTTGCGGAGGTGGAACATGTCGATCTCCACAGCCGCGAGAAACATGAGATAGAGAATGCCGACCTGTCCGAAGATCTCAAAGCTGGCATCTCGTTCCAGGAGGTTGAAACCATACGGACCGATTATCACTCCCGAGAGTATCAGGCCTATGATATGCGGTATCTTGAGACGCCTGAAAACTATCGGGCAGACCAGGATGATCAGCAGGACAAGCAGAAAAATCGCCACCGGCTGACGGAGCGGGAACGTCATTATGGAGAGCGGCAGGCTCATAGGCGGAATGTAGTTTTGGCGTTGCTGTCGGTGATCTCCTCAAGTTCTCCGGCGCTGATACCGAGGGTCTCGGCAGCTTTCCGGAGAGTGGCTGAGATATAGGCCGGCTCGTTGCGCTTCCCTCTGTAGGGCACAGGCGCAAGATATGGAGCATCAGTCTCCAGTAGCATGCGTTCAGCTCCTATTAAGGGAAGGGCTTCCCGCAACTGTGAGGCATTCTTGAAAGTCACGACCCCATTGATGCCGAACATAGGATCGCATACCTGCCGGATCCGGACCACATCTTGTGGTGAACCCGTGAAACTGTGAAATATAAGTCTTACCGGAGGCTTTTCTGCGCGTATCGCATCTATCGTGTCGTCCAGGCCATCGCGGCAATGTATGATGACGGGGAGATCAAGACGCGAGGCTATACGGAGCTGACGCCGAAAAGCAGTTATCTGATCCTGACGCCGGCTCATATCCCAATAGAGGTCGATTCCTACCTCTCCAACCGCCACAGCCTCACCATTGGCGAGCAGATCCTCCATAACATCGACCGATGCCTGCCAGTCGTCGCCAAGTTCGGTGGGATGCAATCCGAATGCCATTGAAGTGACATCCGGATATTTGGCATGAAGACTCATCATCGGCCTGAGAGTCGATTCATCGACATTGGGAAACACCATATGAGTCACACCCGCGGAAAGAGCTCTTTCCACGGCATGAATTCCTCCATCAGAAAACTGGTCGAGATATGGATGGGTGTGCGTGTCGATCATTTCCTGCGCCCCACGAGTTTCTCGGCGAGTTTACGGAACGCCTCCTTCTCCTCTTCACCGAGCGAGGTGGCGTTGAGTGCCTTGAGAGCCTTTGAGGAATAGTGGCCAACCGCCTTGCGGCATTTCTCGCCCACTCCGATCTTCTCATACAGGCGAGTCACAGCCTTCACCCTCATCTCGCCGGCCGGCATGTTGTATGCCGCGCGGAGAGCCTCAGCTGTCTGTCCACCTTCCTCGAAAGCCGCCACATAAAGATACGTCTTCTTTCCGTTGAGGATATCCCCGCCTATGGGTTTGCCGAATGTCGCTGAATCGCCAAACGTGTCGAGCCAGTCATCCTGAATCTGGAACGCAAGGCCCGTCATCACTCCGTATTCATACATCAGACGGGAATCCTCGGCCGATGCTCCTCCTATCATGGCGCCTATCATCACAGCCGTGCCGAGCAGAGATCCTGTTTTTCCCTCTATCATCTCCAGATAATCTGTGAGCGAGATTTTTTCTGCCGTCTCGAAATCCATGTCGAGACGTTGTCCCTCATAGACATCGATAGCCATGTCGTTGAAGGCGTCGATCACCTCTCTCAGTATCGATGCATCGACATCACTCACATACTGTGTGGCGAGGGTAAGCATAGTGTCGCCGGATAATATGGCAGTATTCTCATCGTATTTTCTATGCACAGTCGGACGCCCGCGTCGAAGATCAGATTTATCCATCACGTCGTCGTGGAGCAGGGTGAAGTTATGGAAAGTCTCTATGCCGAGAGCCGGGCGCATGGCCTCGGAAGCCTTACCTCCGAAAGCATCGGCACCCATGAGAGTGAGCACAGGCCGTATTCTCTTTCCGCCTGCCGAGAGTGCATATTCTATGGGACGGTAGAGTGACGACACCTTCCCGTCGGGAAGGTTCAGGTCGCGGATCATTTTCTCCACTTCCGCGGCATATTCGGATACAGTTTTCATATCTTTATGAAATTGTGTAAATAAAGGGAACCATGATAGGTTCTCAATAATCAATGAAAGATTTATATACCTCTTCCGGCAGATCTTTACCGTGATCTACCTTCAGCACTGTCTTGAAACCCTTGATAAAACGACGGTAGGTGTCGCTGTCATTCGCACAAGCTCTCTTGAACGCTTCCAACTCCTTACGTATGTCGGCCACCGACATTCTGTTCGCACGTATATGGCTGACATATTCAAGACCGAGTTCATAGCCGAGCCGCTGCGGATCTGAAGTGCCGGCCATGGAATAGATCCTCATCTTCTGGTCGAGCGGAAGGTTGGATGAATAGTCATCGAATTCCTGACTGAAAGCCATAAGGGCGGAGTCGGCATAATTCTCATATGCATAGGCCACGGCTATGGCAAGGGTGTCTATCTTACCCTGAGGCACTTTCCCCAGCGAAGCGTCGCAAAGAAACCGTGCTACGGAATCTGGAGACGCATGCTTCATCACAAACGATACTTTTGAGGCATCATCGAGAGTGCTGAAATTCTCGGGAAACGAACCCGCGTTATCGTCCTTGCCTCTTCCACAGGCCATAAGTGCTGCAACCAGAAGGAAGAGAGCGGCTTTTTTTGAATTCGGCAGTATTTTCATAGAAACAGTGCTTGATCTCACGGGGGCACGTCGCGCGTCATATGACGTCTGCAACCTGGAAAGAGCAAACAATACAAAAACGCGCCGCCTCTCCGTGACAATGAAATTTCCCACAAAATTACAAAAAAATGCTGAAAGTTATTGTCAAATGAAATAAAAGCATTAACTTCGCGGTGCGAAAAACGCATGGAGTGATGCTCGAGTGGCTGAAGAGGCACGCCTGGAAAGCGTGTATACGCCAAAAGCGTATCCCGAGTTCGAATCTCGGTCACTCCGCATAAAGAATCCCGCAGGCATATCGCCAACGGGATTCTTTTTTTACTATATTATACAGACGGAGGGACACACATCCACCGTCAGCGTAAACGAAGCATCACTCCAGGCTCCAGACGGTCTGACTCCGTTATGAAATTAAGCTGGCAAAGACGCAGGGTGGAGAGGCCGGCACGCTTTGCGATTTTAGCGACCGTATCACCCTCACGCACTATATAGGTAGACTTCTTCTTCAGCGACACTTTACTGGCATTGAGACCTGTAGCCATTCTCTCAGAAACACCTGCCCCGTCAGATTCCTGCCTCTGATACGCCCGCATAAATCCGGCTCCGAAATCGAATACCGACATCGGATCGACTGCCGAACCCATATACCGCGTCTCGAAATGCAGATGTGGCCCTGTGGAGTTGCCCGTATTGCCGCTGAGGGCTATCGGCTGCCCCTGCGACACGTATTCACCTTCCCTCACGAGCACTGAAGAAAGGTGAGCATAGCGCGTCTCCATACCATTGTCATGCCTGACCACGACAAAATGCCCATAGCCATGTCTCTCGAAATCCACACGGTCTATCCTGCCAGGGAGAGGCACTCTCACCGTATCGCCGCTGGCCATAGCGAAATCGACACCCTTATGCATGCGTCCGAACTGGGCGCGATAGCCGAATCCGGAGGTGATACGTCCCCATTCCGGCGACGACATACTTCTATAGTTTCCTGAGAATTCATACATGCGAGTGTTTACCCGGTCGCCAAGCAATGAGCCGGAACGATGATAATCGTCTATGGAGTATACATACTCCACATAATTCAGCGGGCTGAGCGCCGAAAAGGTAGCCACAGAAGTCGCGGAAACATCATCCGATGAAGTCACAGCATATATGGCTCCGAGAATACCCTCAATACCATTATCCTCTGCACTGGTTACGACATGTTCTGACGGTTGCGCGGTCTGTTCTATGAACGACAACACGTCGGCCATCTGCGCATTCGCACACGTGGCCGCCAATGTGATTCCAGTTGCTATGGCTGATATTCTTCTCAAGCAGATCATGCTGACGTATGTTCAGAAGATACCATTATTTATCCTTCTCGGGGGCAGACGCATCGCGATTCTCCAAAAGTCCAGCAGATCCAGACTTCAGTTTCTGCTCCGCAAGGAGAGGGGCCAGGAAGAGGATCCATGCCGCACATGCCACGAAAGCAAGAAAGGTAAAACCTGCAAGAATCATAACCTTTTTAGGACTGGCTGCCTTGATGGGCACTGTAGCAGGCACGACCACGGCATACACGGGCGTGTTCTCCTGCACCTTAGCCTGAGCACGCTGCACCTGCTGGGCTGTCTGATTATAAAGGTTGAACGTGAGAGCAGACTCGTTTTCCAAACGGTCGCGCATGGTCTGAGCCGAATGGAATGCCAGGCCCTGGTTGCGATCCAGATAATCCGCATAACGCTGCTGAGCCTTATAATAGTTGTCTTTTGCCTCCTCATTGAGTTTTATCGCATATTCAAGATCATTGCGGGCCTTGTTAGTGCGGTAATCAGTGACATATTCCTGAAGCCGTGCCACAACTGTATCGGCAAGAATTGCCGATACAAGAGGATCTTGCATCTTTACATCTATCGTCACGACACTGGTCTTCTGGTCGACAGAGGCGGAGACTCTTTCATTTAGGGCCTCCACAAGCTTGTTCTCATCCATTGTGAGCTGGAAGTTGTCAAGTTTGTGGTCTTCTGGTACTTCCTCATCCGATTTGAAGAAACCGATTATCTGACCTGGCAAGCCGAAGATGGTTCCCCACCACGGACCGGTTGTTTCCTCTTCAAGAAATTCCTTCACAGTCATCTTGCGACCATCCTCCTTTGTCTGTACCTCAACATCGAAAAGACTTGTGATAAAAGGCACGGAGCTCACCACGTCGGGATAGAGCTGGGGATATACCGCGTCAGCACCTCCAGAAGCATTCATTGACAGCCCTGCCATTGAAGCCAGGGCACCGAGGCTGCCTCCGCTGGCTTTTGTGTCTGTGACTTCCGGAGCCAGCTTCACAGATGTGGCATACTCCTTAGGTATGCTGAATGCTATCACAAGGCCTACCAACGCACCGCATATGCTCCATATCGCAAGTTTCTTACGCTGCTTCCACAAGGTCGTGGCGAGCTCGAGAAGATCGATCTCCTTCTCCTCGTCATTTTGTATTTTGTTTGTATCGTTGACTTCCTGCATGGGTATTCTTTATTTCTGAAATGCCTATGAATCTAAAAACAGTTTTCGTCATTCCTAAGAAATTAAGGGCATTAATCTAAATCACTTATACCAGATAATCTGAACTTAGGAATTTAAACTATTTGAAGATATTTGTTATTGTAGTCGCCATAGTGGCAACTGAGGAGAAACTTGTTGCGAACGCAAGAATCTTTGTCCAGTCTGTGCCTCCTGTGGTGGGCTTTGACGGTACAATGATCTGGCATCCTGGTTCTATAGGAGTATTTCTCTTGGCCTTTGCGACAGTTCCGTTGAGATACACTATGAAAGCCTTGCCCTTCTTGGCGCGCTGCCCATAGCCGCCAGCCTGATCTATGTAATAGCTGAGTTTCTTCCCCGGCACATAAACCACGGCATTTGGAAACATCACATCGCCAGATATCTTAACAGTGCTCTGCTCCTGAGGCACAAACAGAGCATCGCCAGGATGAAGCACGAGATCATAAGTAGAGCCGGGATTGTCAATAGCTTTCTGAAGATCGATGCCAACGTTATAAGTATCACTGACTTGAATCTTACTCAAGGCCAGGGAGTCGCCGGCACCCGGCTGGCTGTTGGCCATGGCAAGTCGGAGAGTTTCCTTGCGCGCGAGATATTCAGACTCCGATAGGCGACGTGAGAGGCTCGCACCCTTCACATATGCTCCTTCAATCACACCACCGGCACGACGCACGAGATCAGATACACGCTCATTACGCTTCTGAAGCACATAATCCCCCTCAAAAAGCACCTCCCCGTTGACAGAGACCATAGTCTGAGCTGAATAACCGGGGCTCTTGCGGACCTCGACCCGGTCATAAGGCTTGAGCAGGAATCCCGCATCGACATCATCCACACCAAGTCCATCGTTGATTGACAAAGAGAAGATCCTCGATAATTGCTGGGTTGCCTCCGTAGCGGAGGGATCAACTATTCTGCGCGACACATCGACACGAGCTGTAGAAGCGCCCTCAAGCAGTCCACCCGCCTGAAGGATAAGATCTTTCAACGTCGTGCCCTCAGCATATTTATAGACACCAGGATTATGCACCTGTCCACCGATGGTAAGGTTGCCCCGATCTTCAAGCTCTTCGATGCTCGACACAACAATCACGTCATTGCGTTTAAGTGGGATATCGGCGGTCGTACCGTTGAGAATGTTGGCGAGATCGACCGACATAACCTGAAGCTGGAGATCTGGGCCTTCGCGATAGAGCAACACACGATCAGTATATGCATCGTCAGTCAAGCCGTCAGCCTTACGGATAAGATCTCCGAGTGTATTGAGATCTTTTCCGATGGCGAACATGCCGGGACGATAGACAGCACCTTTTAGCTCAACACGATTAGCGTATCGGTCAAGAATAGTCCCTACCGTGATCACATCACCGTCCTTCAGTCTGTATGAGGAGAATTCTCCACGCTCAATATTATAAAGTTCATTTTCAGTTCCGCTCTGACGTGAGAGACGGACCATACCAGAATAAGCGTCGCCTGTGAATCCACCCGCATAGTCAAGCACCGACATCACGGTCTCGTCAGGCTTTATCTCGTAATACATCGGACGCTTCACATTGCCCTTAATATTGATAAGCTGCTCATAAGGAGGAACTATGATCACATCTCCCTCTTGCAGGCGGATATTGCCTTTGGTCTTACCATTGAACAGATATTCATATATATCCACCCCGGCAATCTTCTTGTTGTTACGGAGCACCTGAATATTACGGAGTGAACCGATATCATTGATGCCACCTGCACGATATAAGGCATGGAAAACCGAAGAGAACGGCGACATCCGGAAAGTACCGGGAGTGGCAACCTCTCCAAGCACGTCAACCTGAATTGTACGCACCTGGCCGAGGGTGAGCTGCACGTCAGTCTCGGCATCCTCCATTCCGGCATATTTGCGGGAAAACGCATTTTTTATATAGTTGTTTGCATCGGAAATAGTGAGACCATTGAGATACACCGGGCCAATCTGCTCTATCATTATGCTTCCCTCAGGTGATATCACCTTACGAAGATGATCTTCTGATGTTCCCCAGATGTCGATTATCACCTCATCGCCAGGTCCAAGCTTATAGTTTTGTGGAGTGGCGATATTCTCAGATGGTTCGAACGTGAGAGCCTGCGAATTGAACACCTTATGTCCGTAGATTTGATAAGCTTTGGCATCCGTATCAAGTTCCTGAGTCTCAACCACGAGGTTCGCACCCTGTTCTATCACATCGACCTTCTCTTCGTCAGTGGTATGCACACGGGCGCGCCCCTGTATCTCACCGCCCTGCACTGTTACGGCGCCTCCGGAGGCTGCCTGCGTTTTCTCGAATCTGGCCTTTATTCGTTTCGCCTGTTCGGGGGTGACTCCTTTGGCAAGCAATTCCTTGCCGATCTGCTGCTCCGACTTCCCGGCTGCTGTCTGTTTTTTGATGTAATCGATGACCTGCTGGTCGGTCAGCGCAGACGCGACCAAAGCGCACGCCATGAAGAGGGAAAGGAAAATACGCCTCATTTTCATTCTTTTAATGCGATATATTTCTATCTTGCGATCTATTTCTTTTCTGTATGCGAACACTTTCTACAACAGCACTCGGCAGATTCCAGGAGCCTGCCGCTGCCAATTATTCGGCAAAATTAATAAAAAAGTCAATATCCTCAAAATCTTTGAGCAAAAACGGGTTGAGCAAAAAAAGGGTTGGAGTCGCCGTTGCTGAACACAAGTCAGGATATGCAACCCCGATGGTTCAGGCCAACTGACTCGGCTCCCGCGTTGTCTCTAATGCATAGCAGGAGCCCCATCCGCCTCACGCAGCTTTTTCACATAGTTGCCCGGAGTCGCCCCGAACTGGCGAGCGAAACATTTAGAAAAATAGGAGGGACTCGCAAAACCTGTCATCTCACTGATCTCTGCCACCGTATGTTTCTCTTCCGTCAATAGTAAAGCTGCCTTCTTAAGGCGGGCAATTCTGATAAGTTCATGCGGAGTGACGTCGGCAAGAGTCTTGATCTTGGAATAAAGTCCCGTGCGGCTTACACAGAGTCCGGACGCCAGGAAATCGACATCGAGATCAGGATTCGACACATTCTCCTCAATCAGTGAGTTGAGCTGTTCAAGAAATTTATTGTCTTCCGGATGCGCCGCGAGCACTGTTATCGGCGTCATGGGATCGTTTGAATACTTCTCTCGCAACAGACGCCGCATGTCAAGAAGGTTGTTTATCCGCGCTTTCAGAAAAGCCATAGAGAATGGTTTCTCGACGTAGGCGTCGGCTCCGGCCCGCATGCTCTCCACCTTCGAGTCCGTGTCGGTTTTGGCGGTGAGCATTACAAACGGAATATGGTTCAGCGCCTTGTCTCCTCTGACAATCCGAAGCAACGACAGACCGTCCATCACAGGCATCATCCAGTCGCAGACAATGAGTGATATCTCGCGGGAGCGGAGCACCTCGAGGGCATCTGCGCCATTCTCAGCCTTGACAGCCTCAAACTCCCCCGACACACTGGAGGCTATGAAGTCAAGCATCTCCGTGTTGTCGTCGATTACCAGCATCAGCGGAAGTGTATGCGCAGCCGAGTCTGACGCGACTTCCACACAACCCTGCGATGGGGCGCAGCTGGGTGGAAGTGGTTCAGACGGAAGAACACACTCCTGCCGCAGAGGGATCGTGACCGTGAAACAGGACCATTTTCCCGGCTCACTCTCCGCCACAACCTTTCCGCCATGGCCTTCGGCCACACCCTTCACGATACTCAGGCCAAGCCCTGTGCCGCCTCGGCTCTCGTTGATATTGTCAATTATCTGATAGAAAGGGGTAAATATCTTCTCAAGATTCTCCCTCTTTATTCCTATACCATTGTCTTCCACGGAAATTACAAGATTCTTTCCCTCCATATCCGGGGCACAACGCAGTCTGATTCTGTCTCGTGTGAATTTGCGGGCGTTATTGAGAAGGTTGCTCACCAGCTTGGTGAAAGATTCGGGACTGACGTCAGCCATAAAATTACCGGCCGGATACTCAGCGATGAGCTCAGCGCCACGGTGCTCCACCGACGGACGGAATCTCTCGACCACCGACTCAACAAGCGGCATTATTTCCATATGCCTGAATTCCATTGGGAGAGCGCTCTCCTCTACCTTCTTGAAGTCGAGCATCTGATTCACCAGCGAAAGTAGGCGACGGGCATTTCGGTCGATCATCCCGAGCTCATCTCGTAAGGTTTTCGGGAAATCACCGGCCCTCTCCATTATCTTCTCCAGCGGGCCGATTATGAGCGACACCGGAGTACGGATCTCATGGGCCACTATTGTGAAGAAACTTAGCCGTGTGCGAAACATTTCCCTCTCCTTATTGTCGGCCACACGCGCAAGCTCAGAATTATGCTCCGTCTCCTTACGGCGTCGCTCATAGCGAAGCGCGAGAATGAACAGCACCACCACAACAACAATATAGACTAATCTCATCCACCACGACGCATACCACACAGGAAGCACACAGATATCGAGAGTGATGCCATCCTTGTTCCAGACTCCGTCATTGTTGGCAGCCTTAACATGAAGCCGATAGTTACCCGGCGGAAGGTTGGAATATGTCGCGCGGTTGTCTTTGTCGGCCTTTATCCAGTCCCTGTCGAAGCCCTCAAGTTTATACACATAGCTGTTGCTTTCCGGATTGGCGTAACTGAGAGCCGAGAAATAGACGCTGAAGGTATGATCTTCGTGCGAGAGCACGAGTCTGTCGATAGTATTGAGAGACTCTGGGAGGAGCTCACTCCCGACTTCAGTCATGGCATTGATCACGCTCAAGCCCGTGAACGAGAGGGGCGCCACATAATCGTTTGACCTCACATCAGACGGGAAAAGGGCACAGAGGCCATTGACCGTGCCCAGATACATGCGACCGTCGCGGCCGACAAGCGACACTCCTGAGGAGAATTCATTCGAAGGAAGACCATCACGGCTCGTATAGCGGTCGGCACGGCGCTCATCCGTACATCTATAAAGTCCTGTGGGAGCAGTGATCCAATACATATCCCCAACTTTCTCCACAGAGCTGGCAAAACCCATGAATCCTTCAAAACTGAGAGCGGCGAATCGACGAGCATATCCGTCATATCTTGCCACTCCTCCGGCTGTGGCGACAAGCACCTGATTGTCGGACGTCACCGTTATCCTGTTGACATGACTGTGAGGCAACCCGCCACCCTTTCCGTCAGGGAGCATATTCTCCCACGTGTCATGGAAAGGATTGTAAAGAAACACTCCATTGCCCTGGGTGGCCACCCATATACGCCCTTCCCGGTCTTCCGCTATATCCACAACCCAGGCTCCAAGGTCTCTGTGTGACACAAACAGCCTGTTATCCTCATCATATCTGTTCAGTGATTTCCCGGCAGCCATCCACACTGTGCCATGGTTATCCTTATGTATCGCATAGCAGCTGTAGTCTGTCCCGACCCCTTCGAGAGGTATTGGTGTCCATTTCCCGGAAACGGGATCAAGCGTTCCGGCACCCCCGGTGTATGTGCCTACCCATATCTTGTCGCCATGGGCGCAGAGCGCATGGACATTGTCGGGAGAACCCGAAGGCTTCAACGAATAGCTCCGGAAAGTATCTGTGGCAGGATCATACACGCAGACACCTCCATCGTCGCTTCCCACCCATATATTTCCATGCTGATCCTCCTCAAGACACGATATGACGTTGCCACTCACGGAATTGGCGAACTCCGAATGGATGAAGGTCTTTATATGCTTTGTATCGGGGGCTATGTAGTTGACACCCCCATAGAAAGTACCGACCCAGACTCCCCCTTCCCGGTCTTTCATCACCGGATATACAAACTGGTTGGATAGCGAACGTCTGTTGTGACCTGTCTGACAATAATGCGAGAATCGACGGGTTGTCATGTCGTAAAGGGAGAGGCCGGTTTCCGATCCTACCAGAAGCCTTGAAGTGGAATATTGCTCTATGGAATGGATATGGTGTATATTACCACTCTTCGCATCCGGAATCTCCGTCACAACACCGCTCTCGCGATCAACTTTCATAAGCCCATCTCTCCAGGTCCCGACCCAGAAACCACCATCGGCATCCTCGAAAACCGAAAGGGCCGGTAGTGTGGTTTTATGGCCCTCTATCACAAGCGGGAAACTGAGAAAACGTCTGCCGGCAACATCAAGGCGGTATATTCCTCCCGTCCCGGCCGTAGACGCGCCCCATACACCACCCTCCCTGTCGCAAAACACTGTGGCTATATAATTATCAAGTTCAGGAAACTCATAGAGCGCCATGACCCGGTTGTCGGGCGCTATGCTGTAGACACCCACGCCTTCAACCGATACCCAGAGAGTCATGTCCTTACCGCATGCGGCACTTTTCACCTCCCCGTCTCCGATTTTCCTCATCCCGGCAGGATAGACGAGAGGGAGTTCCTGGAGCCTCTCAAGCCTTCGGTCAAAGCGATAGAGACCATTGGCGATCCCGGCTATCATTTCGTCGCCTCTCATGCACAATGCCATGACATATGTTGGTGCGGCAGTAACTCTCTCATCCTGCTGTGGCAGATACGTGACGCAACGCACGCCGTCGAAACGCACGAGGCCGCCGTCCGTGGCAAACCATATGAAACCCTCACTGTCCTGGCAGATGTCGCGGATACAGTTTGAAGGGAGTCCGTTGTCGGTGGTGTAATGGAGAAAATTGAAATCAGGCGTCAGGACATTGGCTGCGAGAAAGGTATTCGCTGCCAGCCACGCGGCTATGATAAAGATGATCCGTTTCATGCGGGTAGGTTGGTTACTGACACAAAAGTAACTAAAAAAATGCAATAATCCGACACTTAGAAAGCAAATTCCACGGAAAGAGGATGTTAAAAGACAGACGGCGTCCGGGAAAGACCCGGGCGCCGCCCTTACCACAATAGATTTTACCTGACCGTTACCTGTAGCACAGCATCGCGCTGTGTAGAGATGGCACGTCAATAGCTATCGTATTTCCAATCATCATCTTTCGTAAGGCAATGCGTCGAGCCATGGACACTTGTTGAGTTCCCAGCGCGGGATGGGAAGCCAGTAGTGCTTCTCTCCTGCGTAGCGGCGGGGTGCGAGAAGGTTGTCGATCACCCATTCCTGCTGGGCATCACTCCATACCCAACCCTCCGTGACACACTGATAGCTCTTCTTGCGGTTGCCGTTCTCATCATAGCCGATATGGCGTATGGTCATTACGTGCAGAGGCTGAGAATAAACCTCCTCGAGTTTCTTCCAGCGACGTATGTCGAAGAAACGCTGTCCTTCGAAAAGGAGCTCGCTCTGACGCTCATATTCATACTCGGCACGGATGTCAGCACCTGTGGCATCAGGAAGAAGGGCCCTGTTGCGCACCTTGTTGATATATGTGAGGGCCTCCCCGTTGTTACCAAGCTCGATCTGACACTCTGCATAGTTCAAATAAACCTCTGCGAGACGGAGGAAGAACCAGGGAGTGGTATGCATAGTAGTTCCAGTCATGTCATAGCTGGGGTCGAGGAACTTACGCATATAATAGCCGGTCTCCGTTACGTTCCACCATTCAGACTCATAATTCTCCTTACTATTTCTTCCCGCTGATGTCCCGGCCTCCTCATCGCCAAGGAAAAGCTCGAGCTCACTGTAGTCATTGCCGTATCCCCACATATCGCCGTCAAGCAGATAGTTGGCATTAAAGCGAATCTCACGGTTTGCCCAGGGATATTCCTCTGTGTAATCTGGGAATTCAACATGTGTACCGTCCTTAAGCTGGAAGCGTGCAGCTACCTCATGGGTGGGATCAAGTGTACCCCACCCCTGATATCCGTTATAAGGACCCATAGGAGCCTGATGCAGATAGGACACATTCCGTCCTGCACCATATTTGGGATCAAAAAGTTTCTCAAAGATCACCTCCGGATTGGTTGGATCGAAGAAGAGAGCGGCGTATTCTTCAGAAGAATCAACGGGTTTAAGATAATACTGGTTGAGATCAATGACTGCCTTTGCAGCATCGGCAGCAGCCTGCCATTTCTCATGCGAAGGAGTACCGAACAGAGGACTTGCCTTCCAGAGGAGGACGCGCGATTTCAATGCGAGGGCGGCGCCCTGAGTAGCTCGTCCAAGATCAGACTTGTCATAGTCGGCATTCTCCAAAAGAGTGGCAGCCTCGTCAAGATCCTTCACTATGAAATCAGCCACCTCATCGAGATCGGCACGACGCTCGTCACCAAAGGGATAGTCAAGATCAAACGTGCGGTCGACAATTACAACACGACCGAAAAGGCCATAGAGCATATGATAGTTCCAGGCACGAAGGAAAAGTGCCTGTCCTTTAAGGGTGTCGCGATAATTGTCATCACCCGGGACGCCATCGATACGCTCGAGAAACAGATTGAGCTTCGCGATATAGTCGTAGTAGTTATACCAGGGATCCCACATGGTATCACCCCAACCAAGGTTTGACTGGTCGGGAGTGAGATAACCTTGAGTATAATTTTCAGAACCATATTTATGCTTCTGATAGACTTCGTCGGTGTATGAGGCGAACCATGCCATTTTGGAGTTCTCAGGCATCAGCCTGGCATACTGGTCATTGAGATAAAGCTCAGCAAGATGAAGGTCGCCCCAGACAGCTTCGTCGGTAAAGGAATCGAGAGGCTCCTGATCGAGGATATCCTCACAAGAGGACATACCCATAGCGGTTGCCGCGATAGCTGCGTATAAAAATATATTCTTGAGTTTCATAGTTCCGGAATTAGAAAGTTATACCTGCGCCGAAAGTGAGACTTCTCTGGAGAGGATAGCTCGTGATGGCGTTCCCAATCTCAGGATCGGCAATCTTGTAATTATCGATGGTAAAGAGGTTACTTCCGTTAAAATATATGCGTATATTATCCACGCCGATGCTATTAGTCCACTCGTGAGGAAGTGTATAGCCGATCTCAAGAGATTTGAGACGGAGGAAATTAACACTGCGGAGCCACCATGTAGACTCAACACCATTCCATTTGTCACCATAAGTCTGACCCATAAAAGCCCTTGGCCAGCGCGCGTTGGCGTTCTCCTCTGGGGTATTGCCCTCTCTCCATCGTCCTTCATAAAAGTCGGTGGCCATGTTCATCGTGGGCATCACTACCATCTTTGCCTGTCCTTGCCCCTGGAAAAATGCATTGATATCGATACCCTTCCATTCACCTGCGAGTGTAAAGCCATAGATGATACGGGGAGTGGGGCTGTAATCATACCGGATAGCGTCATCCCATGTAATGTTGTCGTCTCCATTCATATCCTGATAGATCAAGTCACCCGGCTTAGCACCTTCCATATGCGGAGAATTGTCGATCTGCTCCTGATTTTGATAAATGCCAATAGCCTTATATATTGTCATGCCATCGATGGGAGATCCCTCCTGACGCTGCCAAGCCGGAGTAGTCGGAGCCTCGTCAATATAGTTCACTTTGTTGCGGGCATAAGTGAAGTTGCCTGTAACACTCCAATTGAAGTCACCTGCATGGTCGCGGTAAGTAGCCACAAGTTCGATACCAGTATTTGTAACCTTGCCTATATTCTCAGCAGGAAGCTTCATACCGGAAAAATAAGGAACTGAGGCATTACGATAAGTAAGGATATCATCACGGACGGAGCGGAACCAGTCGAAATCAAGACTGAACTTGTTGTTGAGGAAGTTTGCCGAGAAACCGACGTTCATCGTCTTTGCAGACTCCCAGGTGACTATCGGATTAGCCACACGTGACATTACCAACGTCTTATAAATCTTACCGTCGGTACCCGATCCAAAATAAGCACCTGTGTAAGGTTGCTCCTCAGTACTTTCATGGTATTTGTATTGTGACAGGTATTGATAGGGCGCAATATTATCGTTACCCATCTTACCCCATGAATATTTTATCTTCAAGAAATTTACAATCGGAGTGAGGCTTTCAAAGAATCTTTCCTGACTGATTACCCAACCCACAGAGAATGCAGGGAAAAGGCCCCAGCGGTGCTGTTTGGCGAAGTTCATGGAACCATCATAGCGTAATGTAACTTCAGCGAGGTACTTGCCGTCGTAGTCATAGTTGATACGGCCGAACACGTTACGGCGAGTCGTAATATTGCTATAACCATTATTATCCTTATCCTCGGGCACATCCGAACCGGCAAAAAGCTCGGGGATGACATCTGCTACAAAGTTCGTACGATATCCAGAAAGAGAATGATAGCTGTAACGGTTCTCCTCATAGGCAACGAAAGCGTTGATGTCATGAAGCTCGTTGAATTCGCGGTTATAGCCCAGGCGCACATTCCATGTGGAATTGGTTGAACGGTCAGACCAGTCGCTGACACTGATCTTTCCGGTCATGTCGCGTTTGTTGACATATTCTCCCTTTTCAAGAGCATATAGATCATAAGGACGATTAAGTTGCTTGCCGTAATTGAAAGCAAAGTCAATCGCGGCATAAGCTTCGGCATACAGACCCTTTGTAATGACATCGAGGTCTACGCGCACTTTCGGCTTTAGATCAAGAATATTATAGACATAACGGTTATATCCCGGAGCGTCCGTCACCATAACTGTAGAGTTGTTGGTGATGCCGTCATAACCCACACGAGGAAGTCCGTTCTCATAATAAGGAGCAGCCCCCGGGAACATAGTCAGCAATTTACCGAAAAGGTAGTCAGTATCAAAGACTCCTCTGTTACGGCGTTCCTGTCGTCCGAGTATATCTAAACTGAAAGAGATGGCCTTGGAGATCTTGGCATCTACATTGCTCGTAATCTGATACTGCTTGTAGTCCTGGGCGCTCTTGCGATAAAGAGCGTCCTGCCACATATACTGGAAAGAGGAATAGAACGACACCTTTTCATTTCCGCCGCTCACCGATACGGAATGCTGGGTCCTTCCGGCCCATTTCTTGGCAGTCGCACCCCACCAGTCGGTGTCAGGGAAATGGTCGAGATCGTCATGATTCTTGTAATGCTCCAGTGAAGTTTCATCAAAGGTCAGACCGGGGGAATCGTGACGCGAATCCGCATCATACTCGTTGCGGTATGTAGCATACTGATATGAGCTGAGCATCTTCGGGATGCGCGTAGGCTGGGCAACTGTATAGCTACCATTATAGCTTACCTTTACTTTTCCCTCCTTACCACGCTTTGTGGTGACAAGGATGACACCATTGGCGGCCCGAGCACCGTAAATGGCCGCGGATGCATCTTTCAGTACGGAGATAGATTCGATATCGTCGGGATTCAGACGCGAGAAAGAACGGTCGGCCACACCATCGACCACGATCAGAGGCTCCGTATTCCCAAGAGTTCCTTTACCACGGATGGTGATAGTGGCACCATCCTCACCAGGCTCACCACTGCGGGTGTTGGCGATGATACCGGCCGTCTTTCCGGCCAGGGTGTTCGACATGTTGGCGGCAGATACCTTCTTGATATCGTCGCCTGAAACGGATGATACGGATCCTGTCAGAGTGGCTTTTTTCTGCACGCCGTAACCGACCACAACGAGCTCATCGAGCGATTCGGTAGATGCCGAGAGGCTTACCTCTATGTTTTTCTGTCCGCTCAGCGCGATTTCCCGGGTGGCGTACCCCACATAGCTTACCACAAGCGTACCTTTCGCGGGGACGTTAAGTGCAAAGTTACCGTCGATATCGGTCGCGGTTCCAATGGTTGTACCCTTCACCATCACACTGGCACCTATCACAGCCTCGCCGTTCTGCTGGTCGACAACCTTTCCTGTCAGTCTGTGGGTCTGTTGGCCTTGCTGAGCGGCGACAGATTCCGTTGCCGGAGCCGCGTAAGCCATGCCGGTGGCCGCACTGAATGCCAATGCCAGACAGAGGGCACCTTTCAGAAAATCACTTGCCCGGTTCATCCGGGGTTCGTCATGTTTCATAAGCGTATATTTTAAGGTTAGTTATTAATTCATGTTGTTTCGCACACGGATGGAATATGGCCACTGGGCGTCGCCCGGATTCTCAGGGCCGTCGATATTGCGCCAATGCTCTGTAGGAGCGCCCATCACCACGAGCCACAGTTTCTTGATGTCCTTCCCGGCGGGAGCCTTGTAGGACACGGTGCCTTTCTTGGCACTCTGCATCTCGCCATAGTGGGCGTTGCCTTCGGCGTCGACGGCTACAAGTCCGTAGCGCCATCCAGCTTTCGATGCATTCTTAGTGCAATAGCCTTTCTTGCCTGCCTCACCGCGGAAATCAATCTTCACGCTTTTACCATTCTCCGGCACATCGACAGGAATCACATTAAACCCGTAGTTTTCAGGAGCGTTTTCCGGAGATATGCGCTGCCATCCCCCTCCGGCGTTATCAAGCTTGGAATGCCATATGTCGGTATAGTCACGTGTATAGTCGCGCACACGGTCTATATCCCAATTGACAAGGCGTGCGTAATTGTGCCACATCTCATCATTGAAGGCTTTCTGATCCATGCCAGTGAGTTTCTTATAGGTCATGACGGGATCCTCCCCCACCTTTCCCTGACGGTAAAGCTCGGCAATGAACGGAAGTCCGTGCTTCTCTCCCCACAACTCTATCACATAAGGTGAATGGTAGATATTGTCGATGTGGAGGTAAGCCTTGTGGGTGAGATCGGAGAAAGCCTTGAGATGGAAATTCTCATCTTTCTGCCATTCCGGGTTCACCTGCCAGAGCATCCACTGCGAGGTCATCTCGTAGAATCCCGCGCCTCCCCACGCCTCACCCTCTCCGTCACAGGTGATCTGGAGCTGATAGCTGTGGCCGAGTTCATGGGCTATGCAGTTAAGGTTCTTGTCCTGCACACGGTTAGGGGCAATCCAGAGAGCACCGATCTGCCCGTCGTAGTCGCCGCCGTAGGCAGTGCCCTCAAGGGAGTAGTCGAGCATGACCATCATCTTGTATTTATCGGCCTTGGTGCCGGGTTTCACGAAAGCCAGATCCTTATAGAAAAAGTCATAGAAATGCTGCAGTTTCCCCATCAGATTGGCGAGATCAACCTTCATGTTATGGCCATCGAGATCGGGAGCCTGCGTTATGTCGGGGCCGAAACCCTTGGCCCAGAAGAGAGCCACATCAGGGGTGCTGACCATACGTTTGAAACTCCATTTGGATGTGTCACTCTCGAGATTCATGCTTCGTAGGTCATTGGGTATATAGATCGCTTTCTCCTGACGCGTCACCACCGGCACAGTTGCCTGCACCGGATATGCCTCGTCGGGATTCAGGGCTATGACTCCAGACTTGGAGGGATCATTGTCCTGCGCGCCGCCATAGAAGAAGCAGCCCATAAGGGCGGAGATAAGGATGAGTCCTTTTTTCATCGTTCTTGTGTGTTAACGGGTATAGTTTTATTAAATATTACAGAGTCTTTATCGAGTATGGCCATTCGTCGTCTGGCTGCTGAGAGTTGTGGATGTAGTGAGAGACAGGGGCACCCATCACCACGAGCCAGAGTTTCCTGACACTCTTCCCTTCGGGAGCCGAGAAGCCGACCGTACCTGTAGCGTCCTTGTGAATGTCACCGTATATCGTATTTCCATCGGAGTCAATGGCAACGAAACCATAGCGCCATCCGGCAGCAGATTTATGAATGCTGTTGAAACCGGTCTGGCCTGCCTCACCACGGAATTCCACAGAAAGTGTCTTCCCGGCTTCAGGAGGAGTCATCGCGATAGCGTTGAAACCGTAGTTCTGCGGACAATTGTTTTTAGCAATTCTTTGCCATCCCTCCCCGGCATCGGTGAAAGCCACCTTCTTCCAGAGATCGCAGAGTCCTGAGGTGTATTCACGGGTCCTGTCAAAATCCCAGGCAGTGATACGGGCACTATTGCGCCACATCTCATCATTGAACTTATCCTGATCAAGACCTGTAAGCTTCTTATAGGTTATCACCGGATCCTCTCCCACCTTTCCGGCTCTGTAAAGCTCGGCGATGAAGTCGAGACCATGCAAATCGGCCCAGCATTCAATGATATATGGAGAACGATAGATATTCTCGCTATGCAGGAAAGCCTTATGAGTCTGCCATGCGAAACACTGGTCGGTGTCGGGATAATAGAGATGGTAGCGCTCCTCGGTGGTCCACTCGGGGTTCACTCTCCAGAGCATCCACTGCGAGGTCATCTCGTAGAATCCGCATCCGCCCCATGCATCACCGTCGCCATCAGCGATGATCTGAAGCTGGAAGCAATGTCCGAGTTCATGGGCCACGGCATTCATATTCTTGTCCTGCACGCGGTTTGGGGCTACCCAAAGCGTGCCTATCTCGTTGTTCGATGTTCCGCCGTAGGCAGTTCCCTCCAGCGAATAGTCGAGCATAATCATCATGCGGTATTTGTCGGCCTTGGTCTTTCCAGGCTTCACAAATTTGAGGACGTCATAATAATAGTCGTAAAACTCCTGTGTCTTCTTAAGAAGCCGATCGGCGTCAACCCTCATGTCCTGTCCCTGCAGGGTTGGTGCTTTCGAAAGATCGTCGCCGAAGCCCTTGGCCCAGAACAGGATGACGTCTTCAGTAGCTTTTGAGCGCTGCCAGCACCACTTGCTCGACTTCTTCGTGAGATCCATCCCTTTCAGATCATCGGCGGCGGTGAAAACCGCCTTACCTTCCGGAGGACCAGCTGTCTCGCCGGGCTCCGGCTTAGGTTCCGTTTTTTCTGTTCCCCCTCCGTCCGGTCCATCGCTCCCGCAAGCGGTAGCGACCATGCCTAACGAAAGGATCAGCAGGCAATATATGACTAACTTCTTCATGGTTGGTATGAGGCTTCTCTCTTTTTGTCGCAATCAATTGACTTTCCATTCTATCACGCCTCCACTCTCGCCGTCGCGCAGCTTAGCGGCGACCTTGAGGGCAGTGGTAGTGACAGGTTCGAAGGCCACATGATTATATTTGTCTTTCTCTACGCCGAAAGTGTCGGAGGTCTTCACGGGAGCCCAACGATTGGCTGCGTCCTTATAGTAAAGAGTCCATTTCTCCGGGGTGCGGTAGTTGCCGTCGTAATGGTCGAAATCGAGCCAGTAAAGGTCGACACTGCTCACAGTCTCAAGTTTGTCAAAAGCGTAGCAGACATTCTCATCCGTTCCCTGACGGAGCCACCAGTAATGATAGGGCTTTGAAGTATCGGCACTCGACTTTGGTTCCCACTGATCGTTGTATCCCCAGGCATAGTTGAGGTTGGAAGTAGCCGCGGGTTCTCCGGAAGTGAGGGCGGTAGGCTCAGAATACATCGTTGCCCGGCTTGCCAGAGTAGGTTTGGGAGTTGCGACAGCCACATCCTTCGACTCAGGAATCCAGACTGCCATATGATGGTTGCCGCGGTTGTTCCATGTGCAATAAGGAATAGCCTTGAAGTCGACGTCGGCCACACCATTATCGGTAACTTTCTTGGCCTTCCCGGTGAGAGTAATGACACCGTTGAGAAGCTCGGGCTCATATTTCTCGGCAAAAGCGGTGCCATCGGGTATGAACTTGTCGAAAACCGTGCTGTCGGCCTGATCGCACCCCTCGAGGCAGTACATCACAGGGCCACGCTCAATGGCGAGTTTTCCACGGTCGTCTTCCACGGCCTCATGTGCCTTCACGCGCTTCACCTCCATCGGAAGGGAAAGCTCGACAACATCACCGGGTTTCCACGTGCGCTTGATGGTGGCATACCCGTTTCCGGTCATCACATCGGCCTTCTTACCGTTCACCTTAAGTTCATAAGGTTTGGAAGCCTTCGACGTGAAAAAATAGAGATCGGTAGGCACCGGCGCGTCCTGAGCCCATCCCGGTATACGGAGACGCAGAGCGAACTCACCCTCTTTCTCGGGAGTGACGGCGAGTTTCACCTCACCTTGCCACGGATACTCTGTGGTCTGACGTATATTGACCTTGTTGTTGGCGGTCTCTATGTCTGCGTTGCTCTGTATATAAAGGTTCACAAGCACATCATCAGCCTGTGTAGCGTAGACGTAATGAGGGACAGATGCCATGAAGCGGGTCACATTGCCGGGACAGCAGGCACAGCCGAACCATTTCTGGCGCTCGTGCTGACCCATGCTCTCGAGAGGATTGTCGTAGAAGAAACGGTCGCCAGAGAGCGATACGCCAGAGGGAACACCGTTATAAAGGGCGCGCTCGTAGACATCGGCATACTTGGCATCGCCCGTAGCCAGGAACATGCGGTAATTCCAGTAGACATTGGCTATGGCGGCGCAGGTCTCGCAATATGCAGTGTGGTTGTTGAGCTCATAGTCAGGCCCGAAACCCTCACCCTGGGCACGGGAACCGATACCTCCGGTGATATAGAGCTTGCGGGAAGCCATGTTACTCCAGACACGGTCGAGAGCGTTGAAATAGGAAGTATCGTTGGTCAGTGAAGCCACGTCGGCCACACCGGAATAGAAGTATCCGGCACGCACGGCATGGCCGACAATCTCATCCTGCTTCGTGAGGGGGAGATGATCCTGCGAATATGGGCTCGGCTTACGTCCGTTGGAGAGACGTCCTGCCTCGTCGCAGAAGTATTTGGCTTCGTCGAGATATTTCTTATCACCGGTCACCTTATATAGTTTGGCGAGAGCCATCTCCACGATGGGATGTCCTGAAGGATATTTGATCTGACCTTCGCCGAGACCGAAGGTCTTGCATACGAGATCGGCATTCTTTATAGCCACATCAAGAAGTGAGCGTTTGCCTGTGGCACGATAGTGAGCTACGGCAGCCTCTATGAGGTGTCCGGAGTTGTAAAGTTCGTGACTGTTTATCTTATCCCATTTATGGTTGCCCCACCAACCGCGGAGACGATCGCATTTGTTGGTGACGCAAGTGGTGAGGTAGCCGTCGGGTTCCTGAGCGGCGGCAATGAGATTGATGACAGAGTCGAGGTAGTTGTCGAGAGTCTTGTCATACTCCACGGCAAGGGCATATGAGGCACCCTCAATAATCTTATAAGGATCGGTGTCGTCGAAAGAGAAGTCGCCCCGGTGCTCCCCTTTCTTGAGACCACCGGCGATTGCGAAATTGTCGAAGCGTCCGTTGACCTCGCATTCATGGAATGCGGAGGGTATGGAGACCTTTCTGTTTGTCTCGATACGGGGGGCCCAGAAGCCATCGTCGATATGGACGTTGGTGAAGGAGACTTCCTTTATCGGGGCTTCGGGAGCCTGGTAAGCCTTCTCCCCGGAACAGGAAAGGAGGACAAGCGCCATAGCGCTTCCGGAAATGAGAGCAGGTAAAAGATTCATAATGTATAGTTGTTCACAATAGATATTCCTCATTGACCGTCCCTACCCACCGGAGCCATGCTGCCACGTATTGAGTCAGCCCGGTCAATGCTTCGTCTGCGAAATTAGCACAAAGCGTCCTGACGGAATTGTAAAATCATACATTTATCTGGTAAAATCGTACAAACACGTGGATCTTACAGCTTTTTTGCATGATATTACCAACTTTGAACAAATTTATCATGCCATAATTTCTACATTAAACACTTCCCCACATCAGGATTTCCATAGATAACAACCGACAAAAAGATTCCCCCCGCCTCATCGTCCACTATGCCACACAGCTCCCTCTTCAGCTTGCGAAAATCACTCAAACAATCCTCCCGCCCATAAGGAACGCGCTCTAAACCGAAGCTGAAGCCGAACTCTTTCTTGTAGCAGATTTTTTCTTGCAGGTGAAGAAGAAATCTTGCGGTTTTACCGGATTTGGCACATTTTTGTACATTTTTATCGTTTTTTGTATGGGATTTTTATAGATGTTACGATTCTTATCGCTTACTTTGCACTGCGAAATGCGACAGAGGATAATCTCGCCTGATATGGTGCCACTTTAAAAGTCCTTTTTTTGATACGTTTCTTCTCTGCCGCGACCTGCATCGAAACTTGTTACTGTAACAGCATAATATTATGAAATTGTTTTATTCAGCACTGGTCTTTTCGGCGATGGCTATGACATCGGCATCAGTCCAGGCACAAATCAAGACGGCTAAACTCTATTCGCCCGACCACAACATTGAGGCGATCCTCGAGGATGGCGCTCATGGCATGCCTACAATCTACGTGTCGCTCGACGGCAAAGCGCTCATCGCGAACTCCGAGATCGGCCTAAAGATTAAAGGACGCAAGATGCCCATGGCCATCAGGAAAGTCACAAAACCGAAACTTGTGAAGGAAACCATCAAGGCTCCTTTCCACCACACAAGCAAATTCGACGTGCAGTATAATGAGATGACAGCCGACCTCGGCGACGGCATCTCAATAACCATGCGCGCATACAACGACGGAGTGGCCTACCGTTTCTCCAACACCATCGACCGCCCGGTGGTTATCAACGACGAGATCGCCGAGTTCGTCTTCCCGGATAATCCCGACGTATATCTCCCCTTCTCTACCAACGACAAGAAACCGGAGGCCATGGCATTCCAGAACTTCTACACGAAGTCGAAGATCGGCAGCGCCGAACCCAAGCTGGCCTTCCTCCCGGTAGCCGCCGACAACGGAGGAGGAATCAAGACAGTGATTCTGGAGTCTGACCTCGACTCATATCCCGGCATGTTCCTGCGCGCTGACAGCACCTACAGCATACTTCGCGGCGAATTCGCCAAATACCCTAAAAAATACGCCTACTATCCCTGGCGCATGCAGATGTATGTGACGGAGACTGAAGACTTCATCGCAAAGGTGCGTGGCAAGCGCGACCTTCCCTGGCGTGTGATCTCTGTGACCTCCGACGACACCAAGATGCCCACATCCAACCTCGTCTACTCACTGGCAAAGCCCTCGAAAGTGGCCGACACAAGCTGGATCAAGCCCGGCAAGGTGGCCTGGGACTGGTGGAACGACTGGGGTCTTCGCGGAGTAGACTTCAAGGCCGGCATCAACACTGAGACATATAAGAAATATATCGATTTCGCATCTGCCAACGGCATAGAATATGTGGTGCTCGACGAGGGATGGTATGACCCCAAGAGCGGCGACATGCTCACGGTGATCCCGGAGATCGACCTTCCGGCGCTTATAGCCTACGGCAAGGAGAAGAATGTGGATATCGTGCTCTGGACAGTGTTCAACGTGCTTGACTGCCAGCTCAAGGATGCCACGAAAAAATACGCCGGCATGGGCGTGAAGGGGTTCAAGGTGGACTTCCTCGACCGCGACGACCAGCAGGGCGTGGAGATGGTGAAGCGCATAGCCCAGGCATGTGCCGACAACAAACTCGTGCTCGACCTCCACGGCATCTACAAGCCCCACGGACTCAGCCGCGAATATCCCAACATCATCAACTATGAGGCAGTATTCGGCATGGAGGAGATGAAATGGAGCGATCCGAAGGTTGACATGCCTCTCTACGATGTGACATTCCCCTACATCCGCATGATGGCCGGACCGGTCGATTATACCCCGGGGGCCATGCGCAACGCCTCGAAAGCCGATTGGAAGCCGGTGTATTACAATCCCATGAGCCAGGGAACCCGTGGTCATCAGACAGCTACTTACATCGTGATTGACTCACCCTTCACAATGCTCTGCGACTCCCCCTCTCTCTACGAGAAGAACCAGGACTGGGTTGACTTCACAACCCCTATACCGACTGTGTTCGACTCCACTGAGGTGCTCAGCGGACGCATGGGCGAGTATATCGTTACTATGCGCCAGGCCGGCGACAAATATTACGTTGGCGGTCTCACCAACTGGGATCCGCGCGACTACGAGCTCGACTTCTCCTTCCTGCCGGCAGGAAAGCAGTATAAGGCCACGATCCTCAAAGACGGCATCAATGCCGACAAAGAGGCCGACGACTACAGGATAACGACCTCTACGGTAAGCAACACATCTAAAGAGAAGATCCGCATGGCTTCTGGCGGCGGCTTTGCCGTGAAGCTTGAACCGGTAAAATAAGTTGAGGGTAGAGAGTTGAGAGTTTAAAGTTGAGGGGTGAATGTTTAAGGAGGAGCATACAGCTCTCCTTAAACTCCCTCAATCATTCAAATTCTTTCCACCTCCATGTTGCAAGGCTAACCCATACAAACCAAAAATCATGAAAAAATTCATCACAGCCGCCCTGGCTCTTTCGGTCATCATCCCTCTGCAGGCAAAGAAAATATCGGGACATCACGGCTATCCCATCGATCCGGTGCCTTTCACTTCCGTGAAGGTTACCGACGACTTCTGGGGACAACGCCTTAAGGCGAGCCGGGAAGTCACGATACCTCTGGCTTTCAGCAAATGCGAGGAGACCGGCCGCTACACCAATTTCATAAATGCCGCTCATCCATCCGACACCATCAAGGTCGGAGGACTGGCTTTCGATGATACCGATGTCTACAAGACCATCGAAGGAGCATCTTATCTACTCCAGACGTATCCCGACAAACGGCTGGAGAATTATATAGACAGTGTGCTCGTGATAGTGGCGGCCGCCCAGGAGCCTGACGGCTACCTCTACACAAGCCGCACCATGAACCCGAAGCATCCTCACGAGTGGGCGGGATCGAAGCGCTGGGAAAAGGTTGAGGATCTCAGCCATGAGTTCTACAACCTCGGCCACATGGTTGAGGGTGCCATAGCCCACTATCAGGCCACCGGGAAACGTAACTTCCTCGATATCGCCATAAAGTATGCGGATTGCGTATGCCGCGAGATCGGCGACGGGCCGGGGCAGGTGGCACGCGTGCCGGGACATCAGATAGCGGAGATGGCCCTCGCCAAGCTCTATCTCGTGACAGGCGATAAAAAATACCTTGACCAGGCAAAATATTTCCTTGACAAACGCGGCCACACTTCACGCAAGGACAAATACTCGCAGGCACACAAGCCTGTGGTTGAACAGGATGAGGCTGTAGGACATGCCGTGAGGGCCGCTTATATGTATGCCGGAATGGCGGATGTCGCCGCCCTCACAGGCGACTCCGCCTATATCAAGGCCATAGACCGCATATGGGATAACATCGTAGGAAAGAAATATTACATCACCGGCGGCATCGGCGCCACAAGCAACGGTGAGGCTTTCGGTGAAAACTACGAACTACCCAATATGTCAGCTTATTGCGAGACGTGTGCCGCGATCGGAAATGTCTACGTCAACCACCGGCTGTTCCTGCTCCACGGCGACTCAAAATACTATGACGTCGTGGAACGTACGCTTTACAATGGATTGATCTCAGGCGTGGCCCTCGACGGAGGTGCGTTCTTCTATCCCAACCCGCTCGAGAGCATGGGACAGCACCAACGGCAGCCCTGGTTCGGCTGCGCCTGTTGTCCCTCAAACATCGCACGCTTCATCCCTTCCCTCCCCGGGTATGTCTATGCAGTCAAGGGTGACGATATTTATGTCAACCTCTATATGGCCAACACCGCAGATCTCGACGTGAATGGGAAAGGTGTTGAACTCAGCCAGCAGACAAGCTATCCCTGGAACGGTGATATCTCCGTGACTGTCGACAAGAACAAGGCAGGAGCTTTCGGCCTGAAACTCCGCATCCCGGGATGGGTCAACAATAAGCCAGTGCCGAGCGACCTTTACTACTACAACGATGGCAAGCGCCTGGGATATACAGTGAAGGTAAACGGAGTGGATGCCAAAGGGAAAGTAACGCCCGACGGCTACTACACCATCAACCGCAAATGGAAGAAGGGAGACAAGGTGGAAATACATTTCGACATGGAGCCCCGCACGGTTAAGGCCAACAGCAAGGTTGAGGCCGACCGCGGCCGTATAGCCGTGGAGAGAGGCCCGATCGTGTATTGCGCTGAATTCCCGGACAATGACTTTGAGGTGCTGAGCGCATTCATGAACCAGAATCCGAAGTTTACTGAGACCGAGAAGCCTGAACTTCTCGAGGGGATCGTAATGCTGGGGACGGATGCACAAGTGCTGAGCTACGACGACAAGGGGAGGCTGACGGCAAAAGACGTGAATTTGAATCTCATACCCTACTACGCATGGAACCACCGCGGGCGTGGCCAGATGGCAGTATGGCTGCCACAGGAGCTCAGCGCGTCGCGCCCCGTGATGCCTCCGACAATGGCTTCGCAGGCTAAGGTGAAATCTTCCGGGGAGTCTTCATCGCTCTCTGCTGTCAACGATCGTCTGGTTCCGAAAGACGAGAACGACCGATCAATGCCATACTACCACTGGTGGCCGAAACAGGGTTCTACTGAATGGATCTCTTATGAATTTCCCACCGAACAACAGGTTGGATCGGCGGTAGTCTACTGGTATGACGACGGGCCGTGGGGTGGATGCCGCGTGCCCAAGAGCTGGAAACTGTATTATCAGGGAAGTGACGGCAAGTGGGCTCCCGTGAGCGGCGTGGAGAGCTATGGCACAGCTAAAGGAGCTGCCAACCGCGTGCAGTTCGACCCCGTGAAGACGAAAGCCATGAAGCTGGAGATCCTCCTTCCCGACGACAACTCCACAGGAGTATTCGAATGGGAAGTGGAATAAACAAGTATTCTTAGATTACAAAAAATCAGATGCGGCCACAGACGGGGAACTGTCTGTGGCCGCATTGTGATTCTGGAGCGGGCGGGATTATTTTTCGGTGATAGTCAGCTATCTACCGGAGATATAACGAGATCTTCTTTTACAAGGTCAGAGACATTGATCGGAGGAAGAATGATGCCATTGAATGGAGTACCCTCCGTCTTACAGTGGAGCACACCTCTTGATACTCCAATCGTCTGAGCCCCGAAATATTCAATAATCTCTTTAGGGATAGTCAGTTTACCGTCGGATATAGCTGCGTTCCAATCTTCCGCTGCAATTTCAAACTCACAATTCAGTTGAAGCAGCATCGCCTTATGATCATCTATCTCGAAAGTAAACAGCATCGAGACCATGATTCTTTTCATCTCAAGAGAATACTTCAAATCCATATCTATATGGATCCTGATCTCTCCAGTCGGCATCTCGCTAAGCAGTAAGGCGAACTGGCCGACATTAATTTTTGTCATCCTGAACCTCATCATGCCGGAATTTTTTCAAAGGAAGAAGTGATACGTGGATAGTCTGCCTGGGATATACTTACGCTCAGACTCCGAGTCTTTTCCATGACAGGCTCAAAAGAGACATAAGAAAATGAGACCGGCTCGCCAGCATTCACGGATATGGAACTCCGGAAAGAGAAATCCTTCTCCATAACCTCGGCGACAGGCTTGAACTCGACAGTAGGGACATAGCCGAACGAGAGAGCAAGTTCGACAAGCTTACTGAGTTTGTGATCATAATCACCATTAAGAAGCTGAGAAATATAACCCTTGCTGACACCAAGATAGGCAGCCAACTGCGTGCGATTCATCGAATGGGATTCCATGAATTTCTCTGCGCAGTTATAAAGCGCTATTTGGATCTTACCGACCCAATAAGCCGGGGATTGTATGATTCTTTCGCGTGACATAGTTAAAAGATTAGTCTAAAATTCATTCAAAGATTGTCTGAGCCAGCGCAGGGTCTTATCCTGCTTACCTTTCACTCCTCCGATAACAACGTATATATCCGGTGCCTGCATTACTACATAAATGCGGATATTCCTGCACTTAAATTCATAGACATCATTTCGACCGACACCTTCTATATGACGGAACTTCGTAAAAGGCAATCGAAGTCGGGGTGAGAAGTCATCCATCATCGAAATTATTTTATCGAATGCATCCAAAGAGTTTTTATCCTTTTGGATAGATTCATAAAAATCATCGAAATGACATTTTCCGTTTATGAGCAGTTTAAAGTACTCATAATTGACGTTATGCACCAAATCGAATGGCACGGTAGAGTATTCTGGCATTTCATCTTTGATATTGGATTTTAAATCTTCAGCAAAGATATCTGTTTTTATTCTCAAAAACAAATATTTCAAGCGAAAAGTTTAGCTCAAGCTAAACTTTTCGCTTCATAGTCACATATCAACGGATATTTATCAAGAGACATCTGACTATTCTTTAGCAACAGATTGAATGCTCCTGAATAGCCTGCTGATTATAGATATCACTTAAATCAATCCAGGGATATCTCCGCGATACTTCACGAATATATAATCACCTCTATTTATCAGCTGCTTGTATTTATCAGCTGCTTGCCATATTTACTTTGTTTTCTGGATCTGGGCGCTGATTTTCTCCATGATCTCAAGGGCTGAGCCGGTGTTCATGGGTGTGGGCTCGAAGTCGATGCTGATCTTGTTTTTGCCTTTCTCGAAGGAGAGCACGTAGAGACTATCGGTGGTTATGGTCACGGGGAGGTCGTTGACATCGACTGTTGTGTAGCGTCCGCTGTCGCCTTTCTCGAAAGGTTTCTTAAGCACAAGCTTATAATCGATCTTGGCACGGTTGCCGTTCTCGAAGACATACATGCCCGACTGTTCCGGACTCAGGGAGATGAGTACACGGCCGTCGAACTTGCCTTTACGGGTGTTGTCGCCTACGATATCATAGCTGACAGCGCGATACTGACCGCTCTTCACCGGCTGGGTGGCATAGAACGTGTCGTCGTCGACAGCTTTAACTGTAGATTCAGAGGCTTGTTTGTTGCCTCCGCACGATACCATGGCGAGCAGAAGTGCACCCATGGCCAGAAGTCTTGCAGGGTTCATAAATAGGTTAAAGGTTATAGGTTAAAGGTTAAAGTTGAAAGTTGAGGGTTTAAAGTTGAGGGTTGAGAGTTGAGAGTTGAGGGTTTAAAGTTGAGGGTTGAGGGTTTAGAGTTGAGGGTTGAGGGTTTAAAGTTGAGGGTTGAGGGTTTAGAGTTGAGAGGGATCAGCGGGGATTTTTCACTTGCAAAAATAATGATTTTAATTCAACCTCAAAAGATGTTAAGGGAAAAAGCGTTAACTTTGCACAAAATAAAGCACAAATCATGAAAAAAATAGCAAGTTTCACGATCGATCACCTGCGGCTGCTCCGCGGAATATACGTATCACGCATTGACCACACTCCATCTGGCGACGCTATCACAACCTTCGACATCCGTCTGACGGAGCCCAACCGCGAGCCTGCCGTCAGTCCGGAAGCGCTCCATACCATAGAGCATCTCGCCGCCACATTTCTGCGAAATGATCCGGAATGGATGGACAGGATAGTCTACTGGGGTCCAATGGGATGCTGCACAGGTTCCTATCTTCTGATGCAAGGAGAACTCACGCCGGAGGATATACTTCCCCTGATGAGAAAAATGTTTACCTTCATTGCCGGCTTCGAGGGAGAGATTCCGGGAGCGACTGCCAAAGACTGCGGCAACTTTACCTTTAACGATCTACCCGCTGCCAGGGAGACGGCCCGAAGATTCCTGACAGAGGTGCTCGACAACATCTCAGAAAAGAACCTCCGCTATCCCGATTGAATGGAGATGGCAGAGTGAGGCCAGGACAAATCTCTCAGACATCGCTCCCCTTACGGCAATAGCCGGCAAGTGCAGCCGCGAAAGCGAGAATGGCGCATCCGAGCATCACACATCCGCTGGTTAGCATCATGTCGCCAAGTCCGACCAAAGGCGACACGATTCCTCCGAAAGCGAAGCCGGCCGCGCCAAGTATCGCGGAGGCGGCTCCTACCGAACTGCGTCCTTCGGTCATACCAAGGGTGGTTCCGGAGGGGAATATGAAGCCGAGGAAGAACAAGACCATGAACATAAGTGACTCATAGACTGCGAATGTATCAAGTATAAACGAGGCAACAACCTGAAGCGAAGAGAAAACCACAAGCCCCGCCGTGCTGAAAAGCGCGGCGGTCTTCATTCTGCGGAATTTCATTGTCAGAGCAGAGCCGACAGCCGTGCCTATGGCATTGATGGCAAAGATAAGGGAGAATGTCAGCTCGGAGAAACCGTAATGATCCTGCACTATGAATGAAGCTGATGAAATATAGGCGAAAAGGACTCCGTAGCAAAGGCCGAACATAATGACGTAGACGCAGAACCATGGAAGCCGGAACAATCCCACGAAACTCTTCGCCACTTTTCCATATCCCCCTTTGATACGTCGCTCCGCAGGGAGCGACTCCCTGAAAAGGGAACACATCAGGGCCAGCACGACCCCTATTGAGAGCAATACTATGAAGATTCCCTTCCATCCTATCGCGTCGGCCACAAGACCGCCTACCACAGGCGCCACAACCGGGGCCACACCATTGATAGCGCCGACTATGGCGAGTATCTTGGCAAGTTCGCGGCCATTGTAGCAATCAGTAGCGACCGAACGCGACATGACAATGCCTCCGGATCCACCCAGACCCTGGAGGAACCGGCAAATGTTGAAAAACTCTATTGTCGGCGAGAATATACTGGCCAGTGTGGAAACACTGAACAGGAGCAGTGAGGCCACAAGCACCGGACGTCGTCCGAATTTATCACTCACAGGGCCGAAGAAGATCTGCCCGATGGCAATGCCGAGCACGCTCGTGGTCAGACCCAGCTGCACCATCGAGGCGTTGGTGTGAAAAACCTCGGCCATGGAAGGGAGAGTGGGGAGATAGAAGTCGGTTATGAAAGGTCCGAAGGCCGAGAGCGCTCCGAGAAAAACCATGAGGAAAAGGAAGTAACGACGTCCGAACGTATCTCCCATCATGCCGTCGGCCATCTTTTCAGTATGTGTGTCCATTATCGCAACAATCTTTCATCCTTATCCGAAAAGTCGTCTGTATTCGCTCTCGAAATTGGGAGTGAACACCCCCTTGCCGATATTGGCGGCGATCTCCTCCGTAGTCCAGAAACGGCCGCCGTCGAGTTCATCCGACGGACAGGGAGCGACATCTGTGACGCAACTGAAGGCATTCACGAGTTCCCTTTCCCGTGCCGACTCAAAGACATAGCTCCCGAGCGGCCGGGCATCGAAGCCCTCCAGTCCGAGCTCCTCGCGTGCCTCGCGGCGCAATGCAGACTCCACATCCTCGCCATAGTCCACATGACCCCCCACGGCGGTATCCCATTTCCCTGGCTGGATATCTTTCCAATCAGGACGTCTCTGCAGATACAGTCTTCCTGACGTATCGAACACATGGAGATGCACGACCGGGTGCAGCAGACGCGATCCGCCGTGACATTCTCCGCGGGTGGCGCTTCCCGTCACCTTTCCCGATTCATCGACAACCGGGAAAACCTCTTCCGAATTATCTTTTCTCTTCATCAAATTATAAACGAAATATTCATGAATTATTATATCCGGAAGTCCGCAAACATCTCTGCAGGCAACTGAGACAAGGGGGCGATTTCTTCCATAAGCCACACGTTTTTGTCCCATAAAATTGCCTGACACTCCCTGTCAGCTAACAGAATAACATCAAATTACGCAATCCCAAACTATTTTGACACAAAAGGCTCCACTCAGTATTGTTGACAATACGATAAGTTTTATTATCTTTGCATTGAAGTTGGCCGTATCTCCACGACAGATCACCACTCCTTCCTACCGTGAATCAAAAATTCTATTCATAATATCTAACTTAACAAGACAATGAGTAAAATCGTGACACTCGGAGAGATCATGCTCCGACTCTCCCCCGACGGCAATGACCGTTTCATTCAGTCTGACATATTCCGCGTAATCTGGGGCGGCGGAGAGGCCAATGTCGCCGTGAGCTGCGCCAACTATGGCCACGACGCCTATTTCGTATCGAAACTCCCCACCCATGAGATCGGCCAGGCAGCTGTCAACTCCCTGCGTCGATATGGTGTACACACCGACTACATAGCCCGCGGCGGCGACCGTGTCGGTATCTACTACTGTGAAACCGGTGCTTCCATGCGCCCGTCGAAAGTGATCTACGACCGTGCCCATTCCGCCATAGCCGAGGCTAATCCTGAGGATTTCGACTTCGACGCTATCATGGAGGGGGCCGACTGGTTCCACTGGAGCGGCATCACACCTGCCATCAGCGACAAGGCTGCCGAGCTCACCCGCCTGGCCTGTGAGGCCGCCAAGCGCCACGGCGTGACGGTAAGCGTCGACCTTAATTTCCGCAAAAAACTATGGACATCGGAGAAGGCTCAGTCCGTAATGAAGCCTCTGATGAAATACGTAGACGTCTGCATCGGCAACGAAGAGGACGCGGAGCTATGCCTTGGCTTCAAGCCTGACGCCGACGTTGAGAAGGGCGACACAGGCGCCGAAGGCTACAAAGGTATCTTCGCCGCCATGAAGAAAGAATTCGGCTTCAAATATGTGGCATCCACGCTCCGCGAGTCATTCTCAGCCACCCACAACGGTTGGAAAGCCATGATCTACGACGGCAAGGAGTTCTATGAGTCGAAGCGCTACGACATCAATCCGATCATCGACCGTGTAGGTGGTGGCGACTCCTTCTCCGGAGGCCTTATCCACGGCCTGCTCACAATGCCCACACAGGGTGAGGCGCTGGAGTTCGCGGTAGCGGCCTCGGCACTTAAGCAGACCATCAACGGAGACTTCAACCTCGTCAGCGAAGCAGAGGTGAAAGCCCTTGCCGGAGGCAGCGCCAACGGCCGCGTACAACGATAAAAACATTTTAGTTGAGAGTTGAGAGTTGAGGGTAGAGGGTTGAGGGTTGAGGGTTGAGAAATGAGGAATAATTAATTCAGAAACATATGGGAATGGAAACCTCCATGGAGTTTGGCTTTGAGCGATTGAAGATGTGGCAAAAATCAAGAATTTTAGTCAAAGAGGTCTATCGTATCGTGTCATTATTCTGTTATGATGAAAGACATGCCCTATCCAGCCAACTTCGTAGAGCCGCAGTTTCGGTTGCTTCAAATATAGCGGAAGGCTCCGGCAGATTTTCCACCAAAGAGAAAATTCACTTCACAGAAATCGCATACGGATCCCTAATGGAAGTTATATGTCAGATTATCCTCGCAGTAGACTTAGGTTTAGCAGAAGAAAAAGACATAAATAATATCCGTATAATTTCAGACGAACTCAGCCGACAATTATCCGCCTATAGGAAATCTCTTCTGAATTCCAACTCTAAACTCTAAGTTCTAAACCCTAAACCCTAAACCCTAAACCCTAAACCCTAAACCCTAAACTATAAACTATAAACTATAAACTATAAACTTACAAGACAATGGCAAGAAACAGCAAACTCAGCGTATTGAACAAGATGGCGGCTGCGCCGATGGTGCCCGTATTCTATCATAAGGACGTGGAAGTGGCCAAGGCCGTGCTAAAGGCCTGCTATGATGGTGGCGTCCGTCTTTTCGAATTCACCAACCGCGGCGATTTCGCCCATGAAGTATTCCGCGAGCTTTCCAAGTATGTGGCCGCGGAGTGTCCTGAGATGGCTCTCGGCGTAGGCTCCATCGTTGAGCCGGCCACAGCCGCGCTCTATATGCAGCTGGGAGCCGACTTCGTAGTCGGTCCCCTCTTCAATCCCGAGGTAGCCAAAATATGCAACCGCCGCAATGTGCCCTACGTGCCCGGTTGTGGCAGCGTCAGCGAGGTTGGTTTCGCACAGGAAGCCGGCTGCGACGTCTGCAAACTCTTCCCCGGCGACGTTCTCGGCCCGAAGATGGTGAAAGGTCTTCTGGCACCCCTCCCCTGGTCGAAACTCATGGTGACCGGTGGCGTGGAACCTACGGAGGAGAACCTCTCATCCTGGTTCAAGGCCGGAGTCTTCGCCGTAGGCATGGGCTCCAAACTTTTCCCCAAGGAAGTTGTAGCCGCCAAAGACTGGGCCTGGGTGACCGCCAAATGCAAGGAAGCACTGTCATACGCACATAAATAAGTCCGCCTTATGGAAAAGACCTGGAGATGGTTCGGCCCCAATGATCCTATCACCCTCGATATGCTCCGCCAGATCGGAGTGGAGGGAATAGTGACATCGCTCCATCATATCCCCAACGGGGAGATATGGAGCGGGGAGGAGGTGAACCGTATGAAAGACTATATCGAGAGCCACGGCCTGCGCTGGAGCGTGGTTGAAAGCCTTCCTGTGTCGGAGGAGATAAAGTATGCGGGACCGGGACGCGACAAACTCATCGAGAACTATAAGGTGAGCCTCGCCAACCTCGGGAAAGCCGGGGTGAAGACGATCTGCTACAACTTCATGCCGGTGCTCGACTGGGCACGCACGGAGCTTGATCACCCCAATCCCGACGGCACAACCAACCTCTACTTCAACCGTGCGGAATTCGCTTACTTCGACATCAATATCCTTAAGCGTGAGGGTGCGCGCGCCGACTATGACGAGGCGACTCTCCGCCGGATGGAGGGGGAGGTAGCTCCACGCATGGACAAAGAAGCCGAGAAACGTCTGGTAGACACCATCATCGTCAAGACACAGGGATTCGTCAACGGCAACATCTCGGAAAGCGACTTTGATCCCGTAGGTAAGTTCCGCGATCTTCTTAAACTTTACGAAGGTATCGACGCCGAGCAACTGAGGGCCAACATGGCCTACTTCCTGGAGGCCATCATGCCTGTGTGCGACGAATATGGCATCGACATGTGCGTTCATCCCGATGACCCGCCGCTCCAGATTCTGGGGCTGCCGCGCATAGTTACATGCGACGATGATATCCGCCGCTTTCTCGACGCTGTGCCTAATCCCCACAACGGACTCACCTTCTGCGCCGGTTCGCTATCGGCAGGCGCACACAACGATGTCGTCGCGCTGGCCGAGAAATATGCCGACCGCACACACTTCGTCCACACCCGCATATGCGAGGTGCGTCCCGACGGCGACTTCAAGGAGGCGTCACATCTCGATCCGCGCCTGATAGAGGTGGTGCGCATATTCGAGAAGAAGCGTCCCGGAGTGCCTATGCGCGTAGACCACGCCCCGCTGATGCTCGGAGATGAGAAGATGGGCTACAACGCCGGATACTCCTTCCACGGACGCATGCTCGCGCTCGGGATGCTCTCCGGCATCATGGCTACGATCGACACTGAAAAGGATTGATTTCCCCGCGCCTGACTATTCCGGACGCGACACACTAATGAACCGCCTCAACCCTGCCGGCAGGGTTGAGGCGGTTCGGTAATAATGAAAGGGACTGCTCCGTAACCGATACGTGGCAGTCCCTCCTTTAAACAATCCTTTTATACCTTAGAAATTGTTGTGATTAAATTTATCTGCTGACATTATGAAGATTTAAATTTATTGCCTATCATCATGAAAAGTATCCTTTCACCTGCAGAAACCTCTTAATCACATCTAACATCATTTTTATTTTCTCCCATACCTATCATTTGCGGATCGTGGTCCAGTTGCTGAGTATGTTGCTCATCTCAACGGGATCTATTCCTTTGTTTGTTGGAACCACAGGCTTTATCGTGCCGTCAGGATTAAAGTGCATGCGGTCGATGCACACCTCACGATGAGTGCCCGGGTTGTTGGAGATATAGTTGGGGTTGATACGGTGGTAGACGATATACCAGTCGTCGGTGCCGGGAATACGCAGCACGGAATTGTGGGCCGTGCCATAGATGGCGTTGGCCGGATCCTGCTGCAGTATGACAGGCTGCTCAGCGACTTCGATAGGGCCGAGAGGAGACTTCGATGTGCCGTAGGCCACATGATAGTTGGGAGAACCCGTGTCATCGACCGACCAGAGGAAGTAATACGTGCCGTTGCGATAGAACACGTAAGGGGCCTCCCGATAAGCATAGTCCTTGAGCGTCCCCCCCTGAGGGGTAAGCACCTTTATCGTCGATTCATTGATAGATGTCATATCCGGATTGAGTTCAGCTCCGGCCATGTAGCCATTGCCCCAGTAGAGGAAATACTTCCCGGAGACTGGGTCATGGAATACATCCACATCAATCTGCTGACCATGACCGACCGGCGATTTGTCGACGATGGGATGACCAAGGTCGGTGAATGGACCTGTAGGATCGTCGGCCACAGCCACGCCGATAGCCTTGCGGTTGCTTCCGGGTTCATGGCCGCTGAAGTAGAAGTAATATTTGAAATTACCGTCCTTGTCCATCACCTCCTCTATGCAGGGGGCCCAGGCGTTGCCGGTGGCCCATTTCACATCGTCTGTGGCAAGGTCGAGTATCGTGGTCTCCTTGTCCCAGTTTACAAGATCGGGAGAGGAATAGACATCGAAAGTATGACCGCCCCACCCACGGAATCCGTCGGTAGTGGGATAGAGATAGAAACGACCCGTCTTCCGGCTGAACAGTATCTCAGGATCGGCATGAAAACCGGGAATCACCGGATTGGAACGTACCTCCGCGCTGACATTGATGTCAACCTTCTCTTTACCGTTGCTGAGAGTATACTTCTGAGGACCTGCGGTAAAGTCGCGGGCGCCGGAGGGTTCCACCGCCCAGCCCGGAGTGGCCGTGAGCCGCGGGTCAAAATTCTTCAGGTCGGTGCCGTAGCGTACGGGAAGGTTGAGATCCGTGCCTCCGTAGGTAGTCCAGTCCTGATGCAGATTGGGGTTATAGCTTCCTGTCACGGCAGGCTTGTCGATGGGGAAAGCCTTAAGCAGACGCTTTGTCTCCTCCGGTTTCAACGGTATGATCGAACCGTGGCGCGGAGTGAATGCCCCTTTCGTCTCTGTCTGTGCGCGAAGCTTGAAATTCTCAAGGTCGGGAGTTGTACAGAATTGGTAGTAACCACTTGTGTAGCAGTCATACATAAGCACCCACTCATCGCTGTCGATAAGTCTGAACATTCCGCCTCCTTCGACAGCCACATCTGTCTGCTGCAGTGTGTCGGTAGGTTTGCTCCACTGACTGCCGGGCTCTTGTCCGGGTTCCTCGGTGAGACGGGTGGCCGTCACCTGACATATGCCGCCGGTGCCTTCGTTCTTATAGATCATATGGTAGAGGCCCGTGCGCTCGTCATAAGCGATATCGCCGTCGATCGTGGCTGATCCTCTGTCGTAGAAGAAGACAGGATCGGTCATGAGATCGGAGAAATCGTCGTTGGCGTAGCAATAATATATCTTGTCGTAGGGGGCCTTACCGTCGTCGGTAAGCATGGAGAAATATACGAGATAACGGCCTTTGGAGCCATCTTTGTTCACGTAGTCGGGATCCCAGATCACCTCCGGAGCCCAGACCCTCTTAACGTTTTTCCATTCGGGAAAACGGTCCGGGAAATGTACGGTATGATGAGTCCAGCTGACAAGGTCATCGCTCTTGTAGAGCACGATGCCGCGGTTTGACGACCATCCCTCGGAGCATTTCATATCGGTGGCCACCATATAGAACTTTCCGTCTACTCCACGTATCAGATGCGGATCGCGAATGCCTTTCTTGATGGCCACAGTGTCGGAAGCCATCACTCTTGTGCCGCCATTGAGCGGGGTATAGTTGAAACCGTCAGTGCCGATAGCATAATATAGGTTTTCATCGGCATTGCTGGGGAAGTAAGCGAAAAGATAGGAATCATATTCCTCGGGTTCCGCCACTTTCACATTGAATTTGCGCGAGGCCTTGGCCTTGTTTTTCACAGCCGTGGCAGTCAATGTCACTGTCTGGCCTCCGGGCACCTTCTTAAGTATTTTTCCGGCATTATTGACGACAGATGGGTCGCTTGATGTCCAGATGAGTATGGAACCATGTTCTGTCTTCGATGGAAGAATGAGGTCGGAACGCCGGTTTTCCGTGCCTCCGGGAATCATGATCTTGCTGAGATCGGTCTTTACTGCCTCCTTGTCGCTGATCTTACGCGGTCGGGCATAAGCTTCCGTCTGGGAGAGTGTGCATCCCAGCCCGGTTAAAATTCCTAAAATCAAATATGATCTGAAGTTCATGCTATGATTTGGGTTAATGAAATAATGAACCGCCGGAGATCAGTTGCAGCGGCGGCACATGCGTTAAAGGAAGTCGATACTGCCACTTAATAACAACAGTATAAAACTATAACTGCAAAATTAGGCAATTTATTTTACCCACCATACTATTTATCGGTCATTTTTACCATTTTGATGTAATCATGCCCCTATATTGACAGAAATGACCACTTACAGCACTACGGATATATGAATGTTAGCCCTGGCAGGAAAATTTAAAGTTCATATCAAACAGCTTCTATTAGACTTAAGAAAAAGAGTATGGGCGCCTCCCGGCGCCCATACTCTTAATGAAATCAAACTAAATGTTATTTGCCTGATTCAATGCTTCTATGGGATTGAAGCATGAAATAACCAACCAGTTTCACGACATCGCGGCGGCTCAACCGCCGCGATGTCGTGAATAACCATAAGCAATATTAATTGTTAAGTCAGAATCCGGCAGAACCCGTCTGCCCGATCCGTTCAGTCAGAATATAGTAGACGGTTCATTACCGTTTGCCATATCATTTACCCTGGAGACCGTCGGCGAAGCCGCCGTAGGCCGGCTTGCGGCTGTAGTTCAGATCCCAAAGGCCGATAGGACATCCTGCACGCCAGCCGGATCCCTCGGGGCTGTCAGTCTGGGCCCATGCGCAGATGCCATACTGCTGGGAAACAGGGATGATCTCGAAGTACTTCTCAACGATAAACTTGTAGAAGTTGCTCATTGCCATCTGCTGCTCGAAGGTTACATCCGCGGTCTTGACCTCCTGACCGTTTGCGTCTACAAGACCCATATCGAGCTCGGTGATACGCACGAGCTTGCCTGTGGAGGCCATAAGCTCAAACATCTTGACGATGTGGTCTTCCTTACTCTTCTGAGTCTCGGGCTTCATATAGCAGGAAACGTGCATCTGAGTACCGATACCGTCGATCTTCGTCTCGCCGTCGCTCTCCCATTGCTCAATCCACTTGATAAGGCTCTTGAGCTTCTGGTTGTCGTCCCAGTCAGACTCGAGGTTGTAGTCGTTGATGAAGAGTTTCAGATCATCAGGGTTGCCTCCGTTCTTAGCGAAATACTGACGAGCGAACTTGATAGGCACGCGCACATAGTTGTCGCCGAGATAATCCTGCCAGAAGAACTTGTTGGCCGGATTGTCGGTTGTGGCGGCATGCTGCAGACCATAACGGTCTCCCTCCATACTGCCGGAAAGGGGCTCGTTGACCACATCCCAGGCTTTCACCTTGCCTGCGGTAGCCTCCATCATGCCTTTCACCCAACGCTCCATCTCATCAGTAAGCACTTCTGCCTTCTCCTCAGGGGTCAGAGGAAGCGTATTGCCGGTTCTCTCGATTTCAAATACGAAATCATCGAAATAGTACTTATTGGCCTCTGTGAAATCATTGAGGTTCCATGCATATGACAGCATACCGTCAGAACCTACATTGGAAGCACCAAGTGTCAGCGTCTTGTCGAAGGTCTGCCAGTCGGGCGTGAAATTGAGGTTCACACCACCATCCCAGTAGATATACGAACCAGGTTTCGCATGGTTCTGAGAGGAAGCGGAAGCCGGTTTGTCGGCACGGTACTTGAAAGAGACATGCACCTTGTCGCCCTCTACAAGCGGAATATTGGAGACTACGAAGAACTGAGTGTCATAGTTGTTTGCAGGATTGTCGATCGACTGCACGACTATGCCGCGGCTGCCGTCATAACCCACACCGGCGGTGAACACAGGTTCATGATGACCACCTGTACCGGGTTCACAAACCCAGAAGCTTGCAGCGCCGTCACCCTCCATGTCGCCATTGGTGATAAGAGATTCCCAATAAGCGACGGCAGGAGCCTCCTCATGGATAATCTTCACATATTTTATCCAGACCGTACCTACGAAATCACCATGCTGGAACAGCACGAAATTATTGCCATCGACAGCAGCTGTGAAGTCCAGAGTCTTTTCCTCCCAGTCCGTACCGAAAGAGATGCCATTTCCAAATTCGGATCCGCCGCCCCAGTCGCCGACTTTACCACGGATCTTACCCTCGCCGGTTCCTTTCACCATGACCTTGAGGGTATATTTATTGCCGGCAACCAAATTTACGCTTCCGATAATCTGATACTGGAGTTCCCAGAAATTAGCGGTCGGAGTGTCCTGGGTAAGCTCGAAACAGCCGTCGGCATTGATTGTCGGACCGGCACTGTTTCCAAACTGTCCCCAGCCCCAGTTGGCACCGGCAGAGAAATCAGCCACAGCGTCCTCGACCTCAATTCGCTCGTTGGGGTCGATCTCTATTGTCTTGTCGGCGATGAGGGAGTTGAGCCATTTCACATTCTGCTGCTCATGCCAGCAGAGAGTGTGTCCGTAGACCTGGAGGCCGGCATCCGTAGCGGCACCAACGAAGTCGCGGACAGTACCGAAATTCATTGTTCCGTCATCAGCCACGACTGAGGCATACTTCATGGCGTTGCCTGTCGTCACCTGGTCGAAGTTCGAGTTGGTGAGAAGGAATACGCCCGTGCCCTTGAGATACTCCTCGGCGTTCACCCCGGTTCCGAGAAGGAAACCGGGATGAGCCGCACGGTCAATGTAAGTTTTCAGTGGCTGATATTCGTTGAGATATTCATACTCGGCCTGGGTTGCGGGCTTCTCCACGACATAGTTGGCGGTGTCGAAATATTCGGCACATCCAGCCATCACCGGGACCAGAGCCAAAGCCCATGCCATATTAATATACTGTTTCATATACGCAATCAGTTGGAATAGGTTGGATTGAAATTAAACTCCGGAGCCACCTCGCGCGAACGGATCACAAGAGTGTCCAGTGTCGTGAACTGGCGGGGACCGAAGTCCACCTTATAGTCGAGATAGATGGCGTCGTGATCGGCGTTGTTGTAGCTGTTCTTGTCGCCGAGTTTCACGAATTTGCCTGTGCCGGAGGCCGTCATACCCTCGGTCTTGGTGCTCACGGTTATATCATCGCCGTTGAAAGTGAGGAGAAGGTCACATTTGAGTGTCTTCACCGACTCGCCGTCAGGCACGATCGTAGAGAGGGGGAAGATAACCTCCTGCATCGATTTGGTGTTGAGATAGACCACCTCATCCTTCTCCACATACTGTGCGTGGCGGATATCCGTATAGGCACCGTTCTGGGCGTCGTTGATCTTGTCGACACCGCGGCGCAGATAGCTGCCATGCCAGGGATTGATATATTTCACACAGTAGAGCACATAATCCTGAGGAAGCACGCTCCATGCGGAAGCGTCGCATTTCGCGGGATTGGTACCTTCCACGGCAGGTGTGCCGGAGAGGATACGGTCCGCGCCGATCGCGTTGACCATGCGCACAGGGATCACGTAGGTGTTCTTCACAGCGTCGGGGTCAGCGAAGAAAGCGTCGGTAAGAGTCACGTCCGTGCCGAAGAGATAGTCGGCTTTCTTAGTGAACACGGTCGACTCCATCGAATAATAATTGTCGGGCATGACCTTCACCGGAGTTCCGTCGCTGAATGTGAGATTCTCTACCAGCGAGGGATCGACCACCACGTCTATCTTCAGGTTTTTCGACTTATAGGCACCACCCTGAGTGGCAAGAATCTGGAACTTGTGCTGCAGATTGAGTGAATTGTCACCGTCGGGATAGTCACCGAGTATCACGCAAGTTGCGGGATACTGGTAGGCGAAGTAAGCCGTCACACCATCCTCATGGTCGGGGAAGTCGTTGCTGCCGTTCTTGCAGGATACGGCGGAGAGAGCAAGCACCACGCCCAAGGCCGGGATCAGGTTGTTCTTAATATATTTCATGATTGTAGACTTTTGAAAAATGATAATTACCATCCGGCATTCTGCTGGAGATTGCTGAATTTCAGTACGTCGTTATACGGAAGCGGCCCGTAGATCATATAGTCGCTGTAGCGGCGCGGCTCCACGTCAAGATAGTTGAAGGAGGTGCCATTGATAGAAACGCCTTTTGCGGTCTGATTGAGATCAGCCTTCCAGCGGCGGAGATCCCAGAAACGCTTGTTCTCGAAGCAGAGTTCAAGACGGCGCTCGTTGCGGATAAGCTCACGCATGGCATCCTTGCTGGCTGCGGCGGCATCAAGATAGGGATCCTCGCCATCCACGCCAAGACCGGCGCGCTGACGGATAGCCTTGATCACGTCGTAGGCTGAATAAGCGAACTGACCTCCGGACATCGGGCCCCAGGCCTCGTTGGCAGCCTCGGCATAGTCGAGGAAGATCTCCGTGAAGCGGATGCGTGCGGTGTAATGAGGCTTCTTCACCTCGTTGGTGGTGTTGGGGTTCACATCGTCGCGCAGGAGTTTGTGAAGATAGTAGCCTGTGCGGGTTGAGTAGCCTGCCTCCTTATTGATACCGTCGTTGTTGGGAGAATCGGCGCCCGTTGAGATCTCGGAGTTGTTGACACCGAGCTTGCTGCCGTCGGTCACGATATAAGCGGCAAGACGGGGGTCACGTCCGGCATAGGGATTGGCGGGATCATAGCCCGAACGCTCGTCGGTGATGGGATAGCCGTTGGCCATCGGGAAAGCATCCACAAGGTTCTGGGTAGGGTTCACGCGCCCTTTGCCATAGATCGACGGCGGGAAGTTGTCGCCTTCGATTGTCGAATTGTCTTCGGCACCGCTGCGCCAGATGATTTCAGCATGGTTGACAGAGGCTGTCACGCTATTGCCGATCTCACCGCCGGTGTACCAGAGATGACCGTTCTTGGCAAGACCTGCGGCACCGCCGACGCGGTTGAGCACTGTCCCGGCCCTTCTTGCAGCCTCCTCCCAGGAGACACCCGACTGGTCGCTGAATGCGGGGCTCGCGGCCAGGATGGCAGTCTGGGCGGCAATAGCCTCGGCTATGCGGCCGGAGAAGCGGAGATGGGTCGTGGCGCCGTTCACACGGTTGTAGACGGCGGCATTGACACCCTTGGAGGCATATTTCGCAGGCACCTCGTTGTCGGCCACATCCTTGTAGTCGACAGGAAGAAGCGCGCTGGCGGCATCAAGGTCTTCGAAAATCTGCTTTACGCACTCAGCGAAAGTGTTACGCGGCAGATTGAGCTCAGAATCCGCGCTGAAGGGAGTCAGCCAGATGGGCACACCCATGAGGGTGCCGTCGGCGGTCTTTCCACCGTAGTTCTGAAGCAGATAGTAAAGATTGAGGGCACGCAGACCATAAGCCTCGCCACGGAGGCGGTCGCGGAACATCTCGTTGATTACCTCATCGGCCGCGAAAGTGATCTCGTCGATGCGCGAGAGGACAATGTTGCAATACTGGATGGAGGCGTTACGGTCGCGCCAGTTGTTGACCGAGAGACCTGTCTGCGAAGTCCAGGCGCCGCCTGCCATTATGAGCCACTCGTTGTTGATGTCGTTGGAGACAGCATCGTCGGTGGCCACATCGTTCTCGGGAGTGCTCGGATAAGGCATCAGGATGTAGGCGCTGCCGAGAATGGCGTCAGCGTAGTTAGGCTCGTTGGCCATGTTGTTCTCATCCTTGATGTTCTCGATGGCGGGCTCGAAAAGGTCGTCGCATGAGGTCAGACCCAGCACTATCGAGGCGACAGCTATATATTTTGCTAAATTTTTCATTTTGCAGGGATTAGAAAGTTACTTTTGCGCCGATGTTGTAGAAACGCGACTGCGGGGCACTTCCAACGTTCCTTTCCAGGATCTTGCGGTTCTTGCCGAACGTCACGAGGTCGTCGGCGCTCACATAGATCTGAAGATCCTTCACGATCGGGCCGTGGATGATCGATTTCGGGAAATCATAGGTCAGCTGGATCTTGTCGATATCGAAACGGTCGGTGCTGTAGAGCCAGAAATCGGAAGCCACATAGTTGTTCGCGCCATTGGTGGTTGTAAGGCGTGGCATCGTTGCCGTGGAAGCGGTAGCCGGAGTCCAGCGGTCGCGTGCGGCTGCGGTGTATTTCGCATCGCCGGCCATCTTGTAGTAGCTGTTGTCATTGAGCATGCCGTGGCCGCCGAATGATCCGAGACCGTGCACGAAGAGAGTGAATCCCTTCCAGGATGCGGAGAGGTTGACGCCCATGAAGAAGGGGCTTCCATACCATCCACCCTTTGCGAGGAACACCTGGTCGTTGGTGTCGACCTTGCCGTCGCCGTTGATATCGGCATACTTGAGGTCGCCGGCCTTGAGGTTAGAGCTTCCGAGAGCGGCCTGGTTGGCTGCGGCAGCCTCCTCGTCGGTCTTGAAGAAGCCGAGGCAGCGGTAGCCCCAGATACCGTCGACAGCCTTACCCTCGCGATACTGGTAATCATTGCCCCATACCTCGTCGCGCTTGGTAGCCTTGGTGTCGTAGTATGTACCGGTGACACCGGCCTTGAACTGAACCTCTCCGAAGTCCTGCTTGTAGTTCACACCGAAATCGAAACCTGTGCGGCGGTTGTCGTTGAGGTTCAGATAAGGAACGAACGAAGCCTCGGGATAGTATGTCGAGAAGTAGCTCGGGAATTTCGAAGATGCATTACTGAGAAGGCCCTCGGTCTTATATGTGAAGAACATCGCGTTGAAGTCGATCGAACGGTCGAAGAGCTCTCCGCGCAGACCGGCGGTGAATTCCTTACGCTTCACGAATGTCAGGCCCGTGTTCTCGCCACGCTTGGGATAAGCTGCGGCGGTGCCTCCGATAGCCCAGCTGTACCAGCCTCCGTTGGTGTAGTTGGCGCTGTACATGTAGTAGTCGGAGATATCGATGTCCTGGTGCAGGATGCTTCCCGAAACGGAGAGCATAAGCTCATTTACGAAATCATTATCCTTGAGGAACTCCTCACCGGTGAGACGCCATCCGAGGGTAGCGGAGGGAGACCATGCCTGACGGTGGCCGGGAGCGAGACGGGAACTGTGGACACCGGCTACGGCGAGATCGGCGTAGTAGCGGCGGTCATAGTTATAGTCGAGCTCAAAACCGATATTGGCGCTGCTCAGACGGTGATAATCACCTGAGTTTGTGCGCTGCCATCCTGCGGCGATAGCCATCGCGTGGAGGTTGTGGACATCGGCGAAAGTACGCTGGTAGTCAAACTGACCCGACCAGTAGATGGTCTGACGGCTCTTGGAGCCGGAGATGTTCTGCACTCCGGAGTGCTCGTCCTTACCCTCAGTGGTGACGTCGGTGATCTCATCGAAGCCGTTGAAGTCAGACCATACGGGGATGAAAGTCATGTAGGAGTTGGTGTAGCTCGTGTCGTAAGACGTAGCATAGTCAACGGCGAACTTCGTGGTGAAGCTCAGACCCTTCGTCAGCATGGCGAGGTCGAGGTTCACGCCAGTGTCAAACTGGAACTGGCGGCTGGTGAACTTGTTGTATCCCTTTGCCAGATAGTCGGCGAAGATATTGGTCTTGTCAATCTGCGAGCCGGCGAGGAAGCAACCGTTGAAAATGTTGCTGGTAGAGCCGATCAGACCGAGTGCGGATGAGGCACCGGTGTTGACCATATCGATAGGGATCAGCGGGTTGATACGGTTGGGGCGGAAAGTCGATGCCGCCTCCCAATAGTCACCGTGCGCCGAGCGTGCTCCGTAGAATGTAGCCGACGTGTTGACATAGGCGCTTACCCAGTCGGTGATATCGACGTCGATATTGCCGCGAACGCTGAAACGGTCGGTGAAGTTCTTGCTTGCCTCTCCGAATTTCAGGTAGTCGCCCTGACGGTAATAGTTGACGTTGGTGTAGAACCGGGCCCTCTCGTTTCCTCCGGAGATCTCCAGAGTGGCATCGGTGCGGTTGTATGCCTTCTTGACATAATCACGTGAATACATGTCGAGATTGGGATACAGATAAGGATTCGTGCCTGCGGCAGTATTGTAGATCTGCTCGGGAGTATAGGAGGGAGCGAGACCGTCGTTGGCACGGGCCTCATTGTAGAGAGTCATGTATTCGGCCGAGCCGAGATATTCGGGGAAAGACTTGGCCACATGCCAGCCAGTGTTGGCGCGAACGTCGATCGAGAGGGGGGCGTTCTTTCCACGCTTCGTGGTGACGTAGATCACACCTTTTGCCGCGCGTGCGCCGTAGAGCACTGTCGCGGAGGCTCCCTTCATGAAGGTGATAGACTTCACCTCCGTGGAGCTGACGTTGTTGAGGTCGCGTGCCACACCGTCGATGAGCACGAGAAAACCGGAGTTATCGGCGTCCTGACCCCAGAGGGAGTTTCCGTTGAAACCGGATACATAGCCCGAGATGGTGCCGTTGTTGAGGTCATTGATGTAGTTCACCTTCATGAGCTCCTCAATATCGAGCACTTCGGCTCCGCCGAGCATATCCTCCTTGTCGATCGTGCGGAAAGCAAGCTGCACCTGATCGTCCAGGTTCAGGCTGTCGGCCGGTTCGCCGGCGGCAGCCGCGGTCTGCGGCGCGAAGAGCGCGGCCACGGCAGCCATCGGAAGAATATTCAGATATTTTGATGTCATAATGTTTCTCGTAAGGTTAGATTAATTACCATCCGGGATTCTGTTCGAAGCCCTCATATATATAGGTGTCGTCGCGAAGGAACGGGAACCAGTAGTGCTTCGTGTCAAAATTACGGGTAAGGATCACCTCCTCGCGGAACTCAGCCACCTCGGCCTCCGCGGGATCATTTTCGGCGAAGAATTTCTCATCGGCACCGGATACACGGATGAACTCCTGCGAGGTCTTCACGGTGTACTCAGGCTCTGTGAGGAGCAGCCAGCGCTGGAGGTCGTTGAAGCGGAAGCCTTCGAAGGCCAGCTCCACGGCACGCTCACGGCGAACCTCGTCCATGAAATCATTGCCGGTGAATTTCTCAGCCACATGTCCTGCGCCTACACGGTCGCGGAGCACATTGATGGCATCACGTGCCGAGAGAGAGCACTTGGCAGACTTCCCTGTCGGGCCACCGATCACGGCACATGCCTCGGCATACATCAGATAGACGTCGGCAAGACGCATATAGGGTATGTAGGAGTGCGGGTTGGGACCGTAGCCGTCGGAAGAGCCCTCGTCATATTTCTGGCAGGTGTGAGGTATGAGTTTCTGATAGAAATAACCGGAACGGCTGGCATTGGTGATGGCTCGCATGGAACCGCCTGTGGCGAGACCGGCATACTTCATTGCCTTGTCGGCAGCGTCAGGCTCAGCATTGATATATTTCACACCGTCAAACACGATATCGTGATAGAAACGGGGGTCACGATCCTTGAAGGGGTGCTTCGGATCCCATCCTGACTCCGGGTCATCGAGGGGAAGACCGTTGGCCATACCGTAATTCTTCACGTAGTTGGCAGTCGGCTGATGGATGTGGTTGTCCTGCGCGCAAAGCTGGTTGGGGCCGAACGTACGGGAGAAGTTGTAGCGGGTGAACGACCATCCTGCGGAGGGACCGCGGAGAAGAGCCTCCTTGCCACCGGGCTGCAGCCAGCCGCGGCCTGCCGTGAAGAAGAGCTCGCTGTAGCTTGTCTCCACACCGGCCGATTTCTTATGGTCGTAGACATTCTCATAGTCAAACTTGGCCAGTTCATACTGAGTGCTTCCGGCCTCCACGAGAGAGATGATCTCTCCGAACGCATCTGCTGCGAGACGCGCGTATTCGGCATCATAATTATAGGTCTGCGTGCCGCCTGTCTGTGCGCCATGAACCATCAGGGGGCTTGCGGCCCAGAGATAGTTCTTGCCGAGATAAGCGAGAGCGGTGATCTTGTTGATGCGAAGCTCATTCTTGCCGAGAGTCTTCTTGCCGGCCGTAGTGTTATCCCAGTTGACGGGGAGAAGTTCGGCAGCTTTCTTGAAGTCGGCGGCAGCCTTGTCGGCAGTCTCGCGGTAGCTCAGGCGCTCGAGACGGGGAGACTCGGAGGCGGCGAATGTATGATCGACATACGGGAGACCGCCCAGGAACTGCATCATCTCGAAGTGATACCAGGCGCGGAAGAAATAGAGCTGACCGAGAATCAGGTTCTTCTCTTCAGATGTGCCTGTGAAATAATTGTCGATTTCCTCGATACCTTTGTTGGCCTTGGCGATGCAATACCAGGCATGTCCGGCCAGACGATGGTTGAACGAGCTGTTGGAGGTCGGGTCGAGACCGTCTTTCTTGGCAGCGAACCAGAACTGATTATTGTTCTGCCATGCATAGTAGTTGCCGAGGTCGATCTGGGTCTGGATGAGACGGTCGGTCTCAGCCTGGGGATTCATGACCTCGTCGTCGCCGAGATTCCATGAAGTCGTCCAGAATGCTTTGGCCTTGTCGGGGATACAGTTGTAGATCTCCTCCACGTAGCCCTGCATATTCGTGAAATTCTTGAACGGAGTGTCGACCGACACATCGGATGCGGGCTCCTTGTCGAGATAGTCTTCGCAAGAAGAGAATCCCGCCATGAGTGTCAGTCCGAAGGAAAGGGCGGCAGCCGCCTTAAATATTTTGTTCATGATTGGAGTAGTTCGAGATTAAAGATTGAACTTGATACCGAGGTTGAAACGGCGCATCGTAGGATAAGCGCCGGAGCCGGAACCTCCGGAGAAGTTAGACTCGCGGTCGTCGGGCATCCTCGACCAGAGCCACAGGTTGTTGCCGTTGAGGTAGATCTTGAGGTTGGAGAGGCCAAGCTTCTTGATCCAACCGCTGTTCCATGTGTAGGCGATCTCGGCGTTCTTCAGACGGATGTAGGAGCCGTCGTAGAGATACTGGGTGCCGTTGCTGTAAGAACTTACCTGCGAATACCAGCGGGGAAGGAGCATATCGCCGTCGCAGTCATATCCGTTCCACCAGTCACCGAGACGGTATACGTTGTCAGTGTTGTGCGAGAATGACACGAGGCTGACATCGCGGGTCACGTTGGTCACACCATAGAACTGCACGAAAGCGCTGAAACCTTTCCACTCGAATCCGAGGGTGGCATTGTATGTGTTCTGGGGAGTGCCGGAATATCCGTAGGGTGCGGAGTCCTCGACATCGACCTTACCGTCGCCGTTGAAGTCGACGATATAGTAGTCGCCGGGAAGACGTCCCTCATTGTTGACATCATGCATCGGCGAGCCATAGAGCTGGTCGAGAGAGTTCAGGAAGCCACCGTTGATGTGGGAATGAGTCTGACCGATGGCATAGCCTGCCTGCTTCTGATATGCGGGCTTCAGATCGGGATCGTCACGGAATGTGATCTTATTGGCGGCGTGGGTCATATTGAGGTTGGCCCATATGCGCATGTCAGGATTGATGTTCTTGCTGAAACGGAGTTCGAGCTCATAACCCGACACCTCAGCCTTACCGAGGTTGGCGGTCGGCGGTGTCTGTCCGAAATAGGAGGGCATCGAACGGTCGTTGCCGTTGATGAGAATGTCGTTACGTTTGTCCTTGAAGATCTCGACCGTACCGGAGAACATGCTGTTGAGGAAGGAGAAGTCGATACCGAGGTTCATCTTCTTCACTTTCTCCCAGTGAGCGTCGGGGTTGCCGAGAGCGCTCTGCCGATAATAGGAATAGATACTTCCGTCGTCATACTTGCCAGGAGTGCCTGTGCCGCCGTAGCCGGTCTCGACCATCTTCGTGTTGCCACCGTATGCCCACTGATCCATATAGAGGAAGCGCGCGCCGGTGTCGTCGCCGATCTCACCGTAAGATGCACGTATCTTGAGTTCCTGCCACCAGTTGTCAAGACCAAGGGCATGCCAGAATTTCTCCTGAGAAGGACGCCATCCGATAGCACCCGAATTGAAGAAACCGAAACGGAAACCCTTACCGAATTTCTCAGATCCGTTGTAGGCGCCGTTATACTCGAAGAAGTAACGGTCGTCGAAGTTGTAGGTTGTACGGAACACCCAGTCCTCACGATGGATAGGAATCATGTTGCCGGTAGCCATCTCCTGACGTGTCCATACGCCTGTGACACCTACATTGTGCTTGTCGGCGAACACGCGGTTCCAGTTGAGCTGCACCTGATAGTTGAGGTTGCGGATAGTGTTCCAGTCCTGAACGCTACCACCCTGCACGCCCCATGCGGAGCCGGGATAATAGTCGAACATGGTGGTCTTGTCGAAAGATGTCTCCGTCTGTGCCACGCCTGTCTCGGGGTCGATCCATTTGTGCTGCGGAGAGTGATAGAGGTCGTTCACACCACGTCCGGACTCGATAAAGCGGTTGTCCCAAGAGATCATTGCCTGAGCGTTGAGGCCCTCGGTGATGAATCCCAGATCCTGGTTGAGGACGAAGTCAGTGTTGATACGAGTGTTGGTGGTCTTGAAAGCGCCACCCATGGCGAGCTGCTCGGCCGAGTTGGCAACCTGCGATTTGAACGCGGGATAGTAGCCGAACGAACCATCAGAATAAATAGGACGGAACACGTCGGGGGCGATGTTGTAGACACCGGCCCAAACCTGCTGGTTGTTCCAGTTGCCCTGGTCGAACGACTGACCGTCGCTTGGCCATGTGCTTCGCTTCTGTCCCGTAGATCCGGCGAGGTTCACCTTGAAAGTGGTTGTCGGGGTAAGGGAGAAGTCGAGATTGGAGCGGGCGTTGATACGGTTATAGCCGAAGCCTGTGTCATATCCGCGTCCGTTGCTGATATTGCGGAAGAGGTCGCCCTCATGCACGAAATCCACGACTGCGAAATAGCGTACGAACTTCGTACCGCCGCTTACAGACACATTGCCATTATAAGACATGGCATGGTTCTTGAACAGGTAGTCCTGCCAGTCCACATTAGGATAACGCTCGTATTCCTCGAGATTCGCAGGATGGCGGTACTTATAAGCCACAGCCTCGGGAGTCATGTAGCTCCATGATGCCGGACGGATGGGGAGCTCGTGGAGCACAGCGAGGTTACGCATCATAAGTGCGTCGTAAGAGTCAGCCTTGTCAGGGAGCTTCGACACCGTCTTCATTGTAGCGGTGAAGCCCACATCGATCTTGGCACGTCCTTCCTGACCGCGTTTGGTGGTGATGAGCACGACACCGTTGGCACCCTTCACACCATATACTGCGGTTGCGGATGCGTCCTTAAGCACGGAGATTGATTTCACGGAGCTTACGTCGACACTGTTCATGTCGCGCTCGATACCGTCGACGAGCACCAGAGGATCGGAATTGTTCCAGGAGCTGGCACCACGGATGGTGATCTTGGCACTCTCGTCGCCGGGCATACCGGACGACTGCACGGTGATCACACCGGGAAGGTTACCGGTCAGGGCGGCGCTGATATCGTGGATACCGGCGGCACGCTCGAGCACCTCACCTGTGGTCTGCGTGATGGCGCCCACCACGGAGGCTTTCTTCTGCTGGCCGTAGCCCACGACCACGAGCTCCTCAAGCTGCTCGGTGTCAGACTTCATGGTCACATTGATAACACTGCGGCCATTGATGGGCTCCTCGACAGGCTTCATGCCGATGTAGGAGAACACCAGGATTGCCGACTTGCTGTCAGGAACGTCAATGGAATACTGTCCATCAATATCCGTGACAGTGCCTTTGGCAGGCTGTCCTTTCACAGCGACCGTCACTCCTATGAGTGCCTCGCCTGTGTCGTCGATGACCGTTCCCTTGACTGTCTTAGCATACGATGCCATGGCACCGAAGCAGACGAAAATCAAGAGAAGCAGAATGCATCGGAATTGATTGTTAACATTCGTCATTTCGTTAGTTTGAGTAAATTATTGATTTAAATTCAGGTTAATGTGTAAGGCTCCTTGAGCCCGCGACAGAATGGTTTAGCAAAGGTTAATTCTCTTTTTCCGTTGTCTGTTAGATTTAAGTGGTTTTATAAGGTTGTTTTTTCTATTTTTTCAAGTGCAAATTTATAAAGAGGAATCGCAACCGGGGTGAAATCGGGTTACATTTGCCTACTCCCTTGTAACACAATTTAACAATCGCGTCTCATATCCGTACATATTCGTAATATCCATATTGAAAATCAGCGATTTGACTATAATAGCAATATGTCGGAATTATCAAGGAAGTAGACAAAAATATCCCTTTATTGTTTGAATTCCCACCAATCAAGATTGAAAAGACGGGGTCCTTTTCTTCCGGAGAAGAGGAGATACATATCGTGGACACCCGACACCTTCTGAGACAGACGCGTTGAGAAAGTGTGCCATTCCTCCCAGCCTCCGGTACCCTTTACGGGAAGAGTAGCGACTACCGGGCCTTCCACACTGTCGAGCCTCACCTCGATCACACCCCCACGCAATGCGCTTGCCGCAGATGCCTTGAATTCAGCGGCGCCTCCTTTTCCGAAGTCGACATTGCGGAGTTTTATCCAATCGCCATTGTGAATGCCGGACAGATATACGCCGGTCTTAGCGTTCTGCTCTGTGATGACACCTTTCGAATAAGCCATGGTCTCAGCCTCGACACGCTTGAACGGATCAAGAGTCGCCACGGGTGAAACTCCCTCCTCAGTCATGTTGATGGTCGGGAATGTGCCGTCGGGGTTATATCTGAATTCCTCAAGGGCCACGCTTCTGCCGAACCCTCCACCACCCGGAAGCTTTCCGGTGTGGTAAGCGAAATACGACTTACCCTTGAAATCGGCCACACCACAATGGTTGGTGAAGGAACCGGTATCCTGAAGGGGCATTACAGGACCCATATATTTCCACGGACCTTCGGGGCTGTCGGCCATGGAATATGCGATATGCTCGGGAATACCACCTGCCGCGTAAAGAAGATAATACTTCTTTCCGCGCTTCATGATCCACGGCCCTTCGGTATAACAATCCTTATAGTCACCGTCCGGTCCTATCTTCGCGTCCTTCTTACGCTCCTTCAAGCCCGGAGCACCGAAACCTTCGGCAGTCTGCACCACAGTCTTTACATCTCCGTCGATAGAGATCATATCCCGGTTGAGCTTAGCGTATCTGATCACAGGATTGCCCCAGAAGATCCACGCCTGTCCGTCATCGTCGATAAATACCGTCGGATCGATGTTGTCCCATGATCCATCATCGAAAAGAGGTTTGCCAAGAGCATCCTTGAAAGGGCCAGTGGGGGAATCTCCGACAGCCACACCAATAGCCATGCCTCCCGAGAGGGAAGAATGGAGAGGAACATAGAAGTAATACTTACCGTCGCGAGCCACACACTGCGGGGCCCACGCACGGTCATCACCCCATGAGAAATCCTCTATTGCAAGCGGTGAACCGTGGTCGGTCCAGTTCACCATATCCTTCGAGGAATATACGCGCCACTCCTGCATCCAGAAAAAATCGGCGCCATTCTCATCGTGGCCGGTATAGATATAAAAGGTGTCGCCGTCGACCATGGGAGCCGGGTCGGTAGTGAAGCATGTCTGCACAATTGGATTCTGCGCAGACACGGCGGCCGCCGTGAGCAACACCGATGAAAGAATTTTCAAACGCATAGTATATCGTGTTAACGTAACCCAAAATAATACTGACTACGGGAGTCGGCCCTCACGCGGCGCAGACATCCGTCCGCGCCGCGCCATGCCGGGTATCATCGCGATGATAATGGATTCTCCCGAGTCAACCTAATCAACCTAATAAAACAATCGTATTACCTTACATTTATATTTAATGCATAATTCATAATGCTTAATGCATAATTGCTATCAATCAACACATTGCATATATGACATTATGTATTTGACCGAAATAGCTACTTATATTAAACCGTGGCTTGGGAGACGCCTCATTTTGCCGCGGCAGCGAGAGCCTCGCCGGTCTTCGCCTTTACCGCGAACGGCCCGACTGTGGTGCCGGTAAATCCGCCGGCCACGGCCGTGGAAGTATGACGGGCGTCGACGTTCTCTGCGATGGCCGACCATGAGGCGCCCCTGTCGAGGGAATAATGGAAAGCGTAGGTCTTGCCATCGGAGATGACTTTAAGATCAATGGCATCGCTGCCGGAAGATATGGGATTCCTGGCCACCTCGGAGACTCCGTTTTCATCGACCTTACGGAGCACGACAAACTGATTGCCATCTTCTGCCGTGCGTGCAAGCTGATATTGATGAGTCTCGTCTTTCATCACCACAAGTCCGGCATACTGACGGTCGGAGGGGGCGAAGACCATATGGGTGGAGCACTCATACTTGTGGTGCTGCACGCGGCGCCCGAGGAACGAGGCAACATCTTTCTCGGTAGGTTCTATCTCGGAGCATTTCAGAGAGAGATGCCCCTCGGGCGACGACAGGGAATAGAGATCGGAGATATCACCACGCAGCGACATCCACTCTCCGTCGAGCGAGGGAGAGGTGAAATTGTCAGTCCACTCGAAATTGCCGAAAGTGACGGAATCGTTTCTCACGACTCCGGGACGTTTCACAATCATGGGGATAGTCTCTCCATGACGAGTGATGACAGGCCATTTGTCGTCAGTCCAGGTGACAGGGAGCATGAACGTCTCACGGCCAAGATTCTCAAAGCCATCGGCAACAGGGCGGCATGCGAGGAACACAGCCCACCAGTCTCCCTCCTTTGTCTGTACGAGATCGGCATGGCCCGCACAGGTGATAGGCATCTCGCGGTCTTTGGCAAGGTCACGCTGAGTGAGTATCGGGTTACCCTGCCAGGGAGTGTAGGGCCCCATCGGCGATTTACCCTTATATATGACTTCACTGTGCCAGTCGCCCGTGCCACCCTCAGCGGTCATAAGATAATAGGTGCCGTCAATATTATATATATGAGGGCCTTCGCACCAGATGGGCTTGTCTTCAGGACGCCATCCTTTGTTGACCACGATCTTGCGTTCGCCGACGCACTTGTCGGTCTTGGTGTCGAATTCGACAACGCGCACCGTACGGTGACCCGGGTATTCAGGTTTATAGTCGGGAGCGTCATCATTGTTGACGATATATGCGCGGCCATCATTATCGAAGAAGAACGATGGGTCGATGCCCTGCACTTCGGGGAGATAGATGGGATCGCTCCACTCGCCGAACGGATCCTTTGTCTTCACGAAGAAGTTACCCGCCCCTACGTTGGTGGTGATCATATAATATGTCTCGTTGGCAGGATTGTATTTGAGGTCGGGAGCGAAGATACCGCCGCTCACATGCTGATGGCGGAAGTTCTTCATCCGCGACTCGCGTGTGAGAATGTGTCCCACCTTCTTCCAATTGACAAGGTCGGTGCTATGGAAAAGGGGCACTCCCGGCACATAGGTGAATGTGGAGGTGGCGAGGAAATAGTCGCCCTTTCCGTTCGTACATATCGTAGGGTCGGAATACCAGCCGGGAAGTATCGGATTGTAGAACGACTCCTGATCAGGGAGAGGATTGGCGGCATAGAAATCATCGTTGCCTTTATAAGTGAACGACTCAAATACCGCAGCATCCTTCTGAGGGGGTACTTCCGCGACTTTAGCGGCGCCGCATCCCGAAAGGCCGAGAGCCACACCACATAATGTCATGGAAAAGATTGAAAGGTGTTTCATTGTCATGTCAGTTAATGAGTGAATTTCTCCGCAAAGCTACAGACTTTCCGCATCTATCCAAAAAGATGGCGTAACATTTACTTCACCCGATGTTGCACATTCCGGCACAAGGTCTCATATCGTTGCTCATATGTCTCACCATAACTAATAATCAACTATTTACGCAAAGAGATAATATCATCTTGAATATTGACTTTGGTGAAGCCGATGAGGGATTTCGATGTCTGGGGGAAGGCCCTTCTTCCTGTTTCCGCCGGAGGATGGTTGTTATAGTTCATATACAAAGTAAGCGCGCATTTCCGAATGCTTGAAAATGCGCGCTTACTTAGAAGTTGTTTAAAAAGCAACGTTAAATTATGGGTCGCAGTCCCGGAGCAGATTTTTTCTTGCAGGTGAAGGAGCATAGCGGGCTATGTGACTGAACCAAAAGGGAAAATATGCCCGGGAATGCGACCCATAATTTAACGTTCATTTTTAAACAACTTCTTTATGCGTGAACTTTAACCGTAGGTTTTATTACTTGACGGTGGACTCTGAGAAATAACGGTCGCGGAGAGGTTTGGTGATTTTATCACCGGTCAAAGAGAGAGGTTTGCTCAGACGTATATCCGCGCTTGATGCACCGATCTTTATGACGAAATCACCGGGAGCGATGTTCCATTGTCTCTGCCCGTCGTTGGAATAATAGCCAAACTGGTCGGGATAAAGACGAGTCATGACCGTCTTAGTCTCACCGGGCTCAAGAGATATCCTGGCGAAACCCTGAAGCTGGATCGGACGGTAAAGATTGGATTCCGACTTTGGCGACAGATAGACCTGCGCCACCTCATCGGCTTTCATAGAGCCGGTATTTGTCACCTTGAATGATATATCGACATAATCATCGGAGACTGAGGCAGTGGCAGGCACCTGAAGATCTTTGTATTCAAACGCAGCATAGCTGAGTCCATGGCCAAATTCCCAGGCGACGCGTGGATCTGCCGTGTCGGAATAATTATAGCATATGGGCTCATATATCTCTTCGGCAGGATAACTTACGGAGAGTTTGCCGGAAGGGGAGACATTGCCGAAGAGGATATCAGCCACCGCGTTGCCCCCCTCTTCGCCGGGATACCAAGCCTGGATCACGGCCGCACACTTCTCGGCAAGTCCTGATACGACCTGGGCGCGGCCGCCGAACAAGACAAGCACGACAGGTTTACCCGTAGCGATAAGCCGTTCCACATACTCCTGCTGACGCCCCGGCAGCCGGAGCCCCTGACGGTCGCGGTTCTCACCGCACAGCATCACGTTCTCTCCCATGGCAGCCACAATCACATCGGCATCCGCGGCCATCGCGAGAGCCTCGCCGGCATCAGCTTTCTCACCGGAGTCGACCTTGCGGTTGAGCACACGGTATTCCCAGGCACGGGCATCACCCGTGGCATTATATTTCGTCTCCACAGTGTCAGTCCAGTCACATCCGCGCGAATAGGAAACTGAGATATCCTTAGGGCGGCGCGACTCCATACCTTCGCGCAGGGTGACTATATGGGGATTGTCGAGACTATCAGTGATCATCTTCCAGAAATAGGCCATCGAAGGGAATGTGTAGTCGCCACACATCGCCCACATGCTGTTGGCATTAGGCCCGGTAAGGAATATCCTCTTTTTATCCTTCAGAGGGAGGATGCCGTTGTTTTCAAGTAGCACGACCGATTGCGAGGCAATGTCGTAGGCAGTCTGGCGCTCGGCGGGAGTATCCATTACGATTTTCTCCTGACTATAAAGATATCCGTCCTTATCGAAGAGTCCGCTACGGAATTTATGGAGAAGGACAGCCTTCACGGCTCTCTCAAAATCAGGTAATGCCACCAGTCCGCTATCGATGGCTTCCTGCAGATGCGCGTAGTTGGCACCATAAGGGAAATCGACGTCGTTGCCACCCTCAATGGCCGCAGCGGCCTTCTTTGCGGGGGTGTCGAGCCCCGGAATCTGGTCAATTGCCGTGTAATCACTCACCACCATCCCGTCAAATCCGAGATAACCACGGAGGATATCTATGAGGATCTCCTTGTTGGCCACACAGTTGGTGCCGTGAAAAGCATGATAGCCGGGCATCACCGCCTTACCCCCTTCCTGACGGATTATCACCTCATGAGGGAGAAGGATCTCCTCCATGAGTTCCTTTTCAGGGGCATCCCCGCCACCGCCATAACCGAGATAATGCTTCGAGCACGCCCCCACTCCCTTCTTAAGGTCTCCCTGCTGCAGCCCTCTGACAAAGGCTGCTCCAAGTGCCGCCGAAAGATACGCGTCCTCGCCATAAGACTCCTCAAGACGGTTGAACGACGGATTGCGGCACACATCGACCATCGGCGAGAGCGAGAGCACCCCACCCATCTTGCGCAGAAGTTCCGATGTCTGTCGTGTCTTCAGTTCCGCAAGTTCCGTATTGAAAGAGCACGCCTGCCCTATCTGCTGCGGATAGACAGTTGCTCCGGCCGCATTCACTCCGGTGAGCACCTCCTCATGGAAAAGCGCCGGGATGCCACTCGGAGTGTTATGGATAAGCCAGTCTTGCATGGCGGCGACGCGATCGCGCAACACGTTTGGATCCATGGGTTTCTGGCTGGCATACTGCGAGAAGTGTCCGATTCCGTCAGGAATCTCGCGGGCGCATTTAGCAGTGTCGAGCACCCCTTCGGGAGTGAAGAAATCATCCATGTATCCGCTGCGCAGCTGAGCGATACGCTCCTTCTGCGTCATACGGTCGTAGAGTTCATCGACCTGTCGGTTAATATCCGGCGTTCCGGCACACCCTGTCAGTATTGCCGTAGTAAACATTATCGATAAGAATTTTTTCATTTTTCTATAGTATTTATGCTCGGTCAAAAAATCATTTCCTCGTCTTTTCTATGATGCGATAATTACCACTGAGATGCATGAAAGAGAAAAGGCGGAGAAATCCGTCGTAATATGCATCGAAATAGCCGTCGTCGTATGGTTCGTGGCGTGAATTCCACAGACGGTCGACAAACTCACGGCTCTTCATCCCGGTGGCGGCGAGCGAGATAGCCGCCGAAGTAGCCACAAGCCCGACGGAATGACGGAGTCTGCTATGTTCTCCCGCCCCAAGCACACGTTCCACATCCGTGCCGTCTATGTTATACTGGTCGACAAAATCATCTATTCCTTTGGAATATAAGAAATCCTGTATACGGTCTGCGTAACCGCGCTGCCATTCGCCATCGGCACATGCCCAGGAATAATCGAGCGCGACATTCATCGGCACTCTCCAGGAGTCGAAGCGGAAGGCATCGCCTATGACGCGGCGCATGCCGAGCAGAGAGCCGTCGTATGCGCTGTAGTCGGGAGTAAGGCCTGTGGCGGGATGGGTGCATGCGTGCAGATAGTCGCGGCTGCGGCGCGCGCAGTCTCTCCAGAAGTCGGCTCGGCCGTCGCCAAGATACTCAGCCCATATCTCATAAAAGGCCGGCACATGATAGGAGGGGTCGGTGAAGCGTCCGCCCCAACTGTCGGGAGTAAAGGTTATAAGTCTATGCTCCATATTGATAAGCGGCGCGGCATGCTTCTTCCCGACTTTGAGTATGGAACAATCCACGATCCTGCGTGCCTCCGCAAGATAGTCTATGCCCGTGTCGTCGCCCCACCGGTTGGAGGCGAAAATCAGTGAGGTTATGAAATAAAGCTCACCGTCGGAGGCGGATCCCTCGGCATTCCGGGTGCCGTCGGTGCGGCAACTCCAGGCGAAATATCCTTCGCGGTCACCCTCCTGATGCTGCATATAGCGTCTGCTCCAGCGCCACAGACAGTCGAAGACATCCTTCTCACCCATCTGCACGGCAACCATCATGCCATAAGACATTCCCTCAGTGCGCACATCGTGGTTCTTGACATCGGAAATATAGGCCATGCTGTCGCCCACTTCAAAATATATGCGGTCAGGCCCGTGGAAAAGAGCATCATAGACAGACCGCAGCCGGGCATCGATATCCTCATGCCGATAGCCCATTTCAACGAAAAGATTGCGGTAGCGCCCTGTACGGAAGGCTCCGTCAGTCCAGGGGAGGGCATCAAAACCGATCCAGTCAACCTCCACACCTTTCCCCGAACGAAGATTCACATATAGATCGTGTCTTCCCGAAGGAGCCTTCCCGGAAACGGGGACAGTAACCTCTTTCCATTCCCGGCTCGCAGGGATCCTGACATCGGATATCAGTTCGCCACGGAGGCCGTCGGCGCAGATGCGCACCATCCCCCCTTTCGGAGCCTTTGCCCTGACAGTGACGTGACTTACTGGGCGGTCGGAGAAATCGACGTCGCCATAACTGATCCAAGCTCCCTGCCGGCCAAACACCGTCTTCCATCCGCCGAAAGGATGAGCCGGATCGATGAATCCGACGGAGGCATTGGGCGAGATGGCGCTGTAGCGGTCTATCTGGATCTTGCGACGGGCATCGGAGACTCCCACGCCGCGGAGAGTGGGAATCACTTTCGCGATTGTACCGTCGGGATTGAACCGCAACCTATCGATACGCACCGAACGGTTCTTATCGAAGTGCGGGGATAGGTCGTTGTGATGATAGAACAGATACCATTCACCATGCCATTCCACTACGGAATGATGATTGGTCCAGCATCCTGTCGGCGACTCATCCATCATTATCCCCTTGAACTCGAAAGGACCGAGCGGGGAATCACCCATAGCATAGGCGAGTGTCTCCGTCTTATCCTTGACCCATGGGAACGAGAAATAGTATTTACCATCCCTCTTGAACATGAAGGGACCCTCCTTGAAACCATCGGGAAGGTTCCCTATCACCACCGGTTCGGATGCCAACTCCATCATATTGTCGGCAAGACGCGCTCCTGAGAGGCCTCCCCTTCCCTGCCAATAGATATATGCCTCGCCATCATCGTCGACAAGCACGCAGGGATCGATGCCCGACACCCCCTTCATGGGACGACGCATAGGCATGAAGGGTCCTTCGGGCGAGTGCGATACGGCCACTCCGACACGGAAACCCTTCTCCCCTCCGGCCGGAGCGGCGGGGAAATAGAAGTAATACATGTCGCCCTTTTTAACGCAGTCAGGGGCCCACATAGAATAGGAAGTGGAATCAACCCAGGGCACGGAGTTCTGGCTAAGGATGACGCCGTGATCAGTCCAGTCGGTCAGATTGCAGGAGGAAAAAACATGGTAATCGGCCATACAGAACCATTCCTTCAGCTTCTCCACCGGACTCGGTATGTCGTGCGACGGATAAAGATATAGCCTGCCGTCGAAGACACGGGCCGTCGGATCTGCGGTGAACTGGTCGCGGATCACCGGATTCTGCGCCGTCAGTGAGGCAGAGAGAAGAATGAGGACGCCGGGGAGCGCCTTTGAAAATCGCTTGAGATCAACCATATGGATTTGCAAGGTTTGTATTTTGGTGGTCAGCGGTCGCGAAATTTCCACTTGGAATTGTCGCTGCTGAAATCAAAACGGCCGAGAGCCGGAGTACTGTCGGCTATGGATATGAGGGCAAACTCGCCGTCATGACCCGGCACTTTCTTCGGCATGATGCGGTATGTGCCGTCGATCAGCTGCTCCACTCTCCAGAGTTGCTCGTCGGCGCCGGTGAACTCAGGCACAGCCACGACCGAGGCGTTGGACGAAGCTGCCAGGGCTCGGCCGGTGCCTTCTATCGTGATCTTGTAATAGGGTCCGCCAAGATAGCCTCCCGCCTCCGGAACAGCCTGAAGCGACCATCTCTGATGCGGACGGAACATATAGTCGCCGAGGCGTACGCCGGCGACTCCTGCCGGCCAGGTATGGGCCACTTCGGCGAGAGTCTGTGACGGGACGGAAGTCAGGGGTTCATCGTCATCGATCCAGAAGGGATGGCGCGGAGTCTCCATTCTCACGAAATCAACCGCAAGCTCCAGGGCATATCCGTGGCGCTGCGACTCAATCTCGTAGACCCCCTCGCGGAGAGGCTCCCCGGCCACCGGCCATCCGTTCTCCCAAAGCAGGGGAAGGATGGCGAGCACACTGCGTCCGCCACGGTCGAGATCAGCCTCATAATGGAACGACATCTTCTCCACCCCGTCATCCTCCACAAATCGGCCGAAATGACCGGGACCTGTCTTCCTGTGGCCGGCGGATAGAAGCATCTTTCCACCCCCTTTGAGCATATCGCGACCTATATTGTCGAGATAAGGGCCACGCACGTCGCGCGAGCGTCCGACCACTATATTATACGTGGAGTTGGCCCCGTCACAACATGTGCCGTGGGTGCCAAGCAGATAATACCAGCCATCGCGGTAGATCAGATCTGTGGCCTCGCAGTCGATGGCGATATCGACCGGCTCATTGCCCTCGACCCTGCGTCCGGTGGCCGGATCGAGTTCCACAAGGCGGATAAACCCGAAATATGTGCCGTAGGATAGCCAGAGACGTCCGGTGACGGGATCAAGCAACAGGCCCGCGTCGATGGCATCGCAGTCTTCATCGTCGAGCGATTCAGCCACGACCACAGGCTCGGAAAACTCGCAGTCTGCCGATTGAGGATCAAGCGATTTCGTCCACATGGTCAGCACCTGCCCGGCGTGTCCGCCACCAAGACCTCCCCCAGTGGCGCTATAGGCCACGAGATAACGGTCGCCGATCTTCACGGCGTCGGGAGCGGCTCCCCCGCCGGGACGCACAGCGCCCTTGTTCCACGTCCAGCCGTCGGCCGAGACAAGGCCCCCTCCTCCGGTTCCGAATGTATAGTATTTACCGTCGCACTCCATTATGGTCGACGGATCATGGATAAACGGCCTCCCCACCTGGGCGGAGGTCGGGATTGCCATACCCGCCATCAATGTGCAGATCGCGGCTATCGTTCTTTCTATCGATATTCTCATTGGTTACAGATTTTAAAACCCGTGACAGGCTTTCCGTCGGCATCTACAAAACGCACGCAGAAATCGCTCATACCCGGTCCGTTGATCACCGACCCCCATAATATGTTCCTTCCCTTAGCCAATGTCAGTGGCGCCGACATGGCATCGTCGGCCACCATGCGGCGGTCGCCTGACAGAGAGAGCACCTCCTTGCCGTTGATCCACCACTTAGAGGCGGAATTAGATCCGGCAGAGAGACGCACGCCGCTGATCTCCTCCGGGCAGTCTATCACCGTGGCCGCCTGGAAAATGACACCATATACCGGCTTTTTCAACGCCGCAGCAAAACGGTAGAGCTTCACGTTATAGAGCTTACTGTCGAGGGCATGCCAGGCGAGTTTGCGTCCGTCCACCTTCACTTTATCACCCCTGCGAGGGAGACTCACGAACTGGTCGCGGAAATAGAGAGTGTCAAGATTCCTGTCGAGATAGCTGTCAGTGAAGACCACGTTCGATCTGTTGGGCTTCACGATCGGCTCAAGGAGCATCCATCGGCCTATGAATCCCTCGGCCGACGGAGATGCACATCCAGGTCCGGCTTCCGTGAAATAATCGGACAGACGGGTGGGTGTCTGAATCTTATACTCAGTCTGGCGCGGCGCAGGAAATGACATTGCCACAGGCTCCGGCAGAGGAGTGAAACTCCAACTGTCGAGATTGAAGAGATTGCGTTTCTGACGATCGTTGCCGCGGAAAACGAGATAGAGGTCGCGCACACCGGAGAGTCCGCTTACCGGCACAGTGATGTCGGTAAGCTCATCTTTAGTGCAACCTACCGTAAGAGTTCCGGCCAAAGGACCGTCGGGCGAGTCGACGCGAATCTCGACAACTCCACCATAGAGATGCGAGGAGGCGCTGGCCGTGAACGACTTGGCTCCACGTCCAAAATCAACACCCTTGACCAGAATATATTCCCCGTCGTCGATATCAGTTACGAGCTGGTTCCAGGGCTCGGGTCCCCACTGGTTCTTAGGCACTGTCTTGAGCCCGTAGCCCCAGGCCATTGTCTCCGCCTCAACAGTGCGATAGGGATTGAACGGCTCAACTTGATCCAGATTACATTCGAGGAAGTATGGAAGCTCCCGGATCGTGCCGTCGGGATTATATGTCATCTCCGCCGCCGATACGGAACGGCGTTCCGCATGACGGCTGTCGGAAAGACGGAACACATCGTAGTTCAATCCGAAGCAATAGTCCTTCCCTTTATATTGTATGATGCCCGGATGATTGCCGCGGGTGCGTGGAGTGTGATCCATGACGTGCCCCTTGTATTCCCACGGACCCAATGGCCCGTCGCTCATGGCATAGCCTATTCCCTCAGGACAACATGTGGATGCGAAGGCCATGTAATACTTTCCATTGCGTTTGTAGAACCATGGCCCTTCCTGATAATCCTTGATCTTGGGGAGCTTGATGATGTCGCCCGACCATGAGACCATATCTTCGTTGAGCTTCACACAATAAAGGTTTGGATTGCCCCAATACATGTAAGCCTGGCCGTCATCGTCGATCCATACGGTAGGATCTATGTCGTCCCAATGCTCCTTCTGCCACACAAGCGGCTTCCCTATGGGATCTTTGAATGGTCCGTAAGGGGAATCTGCCACCAGCACCCCTATGCCGTGGCCGTGAATAGGACAATACATATACCATTTCCCATTGCGATACACGACCTGCTCAGCCCACGCACCGTTATCACCGTCATACCATTTGAAGTCCTTGAGCGATGCCACGGCTCCCCGATCCTGCCAGTTTACCATGTCGGTCGAGGTATAGAGGAGCCAGTCTTTCATCAGGAAACCCTCGGCATTATCCTCGTCGTGGGTGGTGTAGAGATAGACAGTGTCGTTGACCACAACAGGGGCCGGATCCGCCGTGAATTTGGTCTGCACAAGGGGCATATTGAAAGCAGGGACTGAGGCTATGGCCGCAGTCGGGAAAGCCATGAGGGCCAAGGGCAGCAATATCTTTTTCATAATCATATAGTCAGAGATGTGAATAATTTCTGTCATTCATAGCGGTGATAGTCGAATGAGTCAACATCGATATATCCACCCGGGGTGCGGGTCGCGTAGTTGTAGATGGCATAGCGCTGACCCATGAAGAGGCGCGTGAAGTCGTAGCGCATGCGATAGTCACGGCCGATATTGTTCCAGTTCTTCCCATCCGCGCTCCACTGGCACGATGCCACGTCGCGTCCACGCCGGAAGTCAGCGTTTATCAGCAGATATACCTCGTCGCCCGGAAGCTCCAGGCGCTCCTCCTCTTCGTCGTCGACAGAGGCTATGATCTTGGAATCTTTCTGAAAGTTGACCACAGCATTATGACGCACAAGGTATTTTTTACCGTTCTCGCAGCGCACTGACAGGAGCGCGCTATGTCCGTTGAAAGCTCCGAATCCGGCCACATCCCCCTCTTTCATGCCCGAGAGATCAAGACGGACAGAGGCGTCGCAGCAAGGCCCCTCCATGCGCTGTGAGATTGTATTGGGCGCATCATAGACACTGCCGGCAATCCTCGACGTGCGGAGACGCAGATAGCCCGGGCGTTCAGTCAGCGACCATGAGGAATTGTCGGGACAATGATTCCACTGCCAGTTGATGCCCAGCGTCGGGGAATCGAAACCATCGGAATTCACAAGAGCGGTAGGGATGTCAGACTCCTTCTTATACGGCACGTTCAGAGGCACTTTCCCTTCGCCGTCAGTGCCGACCATAGGCCAGCCATCTATCCATTTCACAGGGCTAAGGGTCAGCACGCGCCCCACGGCACCGCGGTCTTGAAAAATAACAGCCCACCAGTCGCCATCCTTACCGTCGACAATGCAGCCCTGGGCAAGATTGGGGAAGCCGGCGAAATTATCTTTCAGCACCGTCATCTTCTCATAAGGACCAGTGATCTTGTCAGCGCGATAGCAGAGCTGCCGGCGTCCTGTCTGTGGCCAGTTGATCACCATAGCATAATATTTGCCATTGTGCTTCACGACCCTCGTTCCTTCATGAAGGCCTCTTGATTCTTCATCAGGGATAATGATATCCTGATCAATACCACCTTTCTTCACGTCAGACAGGTCTGGCTCAAGTTCAGTCAGATGAATATTGCCGGAGCCGGAATAGACATAGACCCTGCCATCATCGTCGAAAAGGAACGACGAGTCATGGAAATGCCGCATACGGGAATGCACAGTCCAGGGTCCGCGGGGATCGGTGGCGGTATAGATATATGACTTATAAGGATGATCGTTGGGTGAGAAGAGCGCGTAGAATTTTCCGTCGTGGTAGCGCAAGGATGTGGCCCACTGCCCTTTCCCGTAGACTGTGCCCCCCTCCATATGGTAGGCCGGGGTGTCTTCAAGCGTATCGAATATGTAGGAGATTGTCTCCCAGTTGACAAGATCCTTGGAATGCATCACCGGCGCGCCGGGCATGAGGTGCATGGTGGTGGTGACCATATAATAGTCATCGCCGACACGGATCACGTCGGGATCGGGAGCGTCGGCCCATATCACGGGATTGGTCATGACGGCGTCACGTTTTTCCGCAGCGTCGGCGGAGAGAACGGAGGCCGGAGCCATGGCAGCTAAAGCGAGGCCCAGAATGAGGGAATGAATCTTATACATAAGCAGATGTCAGATTTGTCAGTATCGGAATAGCGGTTTATTAAAAAAAAGGGTTATTTAAAAATAAGAGGGAGGAACTGGTTGAGGCAACGACGCCATGTGAGCCATTCATGATGAGTGCCCGGAGAGACATAGAGCGTGTTGTCGATACCGGCCTGAGTAAGGGCCGCGCTGATCTTCTCAGTGCCGAAATTCTCCTCTGAGCCAATCCCGAGGAAAAGAGTCTTCACCCTTTTGTTGAAAGCTCCGGCATCGGCGAAGACTCCGCCATAGATTTCCCTGATCTTGTTCGGATCGAAGAAGAGGGCACCGCTGAACGAACCTATATGGGCGAAGCGGTCGAGATTGTAGAGCGTGGTCTGGAGTGTCTGGTGTCCGCCCCAGGAGAGTCCGGCCATAGCGCGGTTGTCACGGTCGGTCTTTGTGCGGAATGTGGAGTCGACATAAGGTATTATCTCCTCGAGGAGGATCGGCGTGAAAGAGGCGCCGAAATCATCGCGCTTCTCCCCTTTGCGCGCTCCGTGTATATAGCCGCAGTTGCCGTAGTCCATCACCACAATCATCGGCTCGCATTTTCCCGCAGCTATCTGATTGTCGAGGATATTGGCCATCATGCCCTGCTGGTGCCATCCGCGCTCATCCTCACCCATGCCGTGCTGGAGATAAAGCACGGGGTAACGTTTGTCAGTCTTCGTCTCATATTCAGCAGGAGTGTAGACAAAGCAACGGCGGGGAGCATTCTCACGCGCGGAGAAATACTGACATTCGCGCACTTGTCCGTGGGGCACCTTGGGATCGAACGTATAGTAAGCGGCCTCGGCCTCAGCCTCCGGAATCTCTATTCCGCCCGACATACGTCCGCAGCCATAATATGCCTCGCTTGAGGGATCGATCACGCCAACTCCGTCGACAACCGCGAAATAGTAGTGGAACCCCACCACAAGCGGGTCGGTCGTGACAGTCCAGTTCCCCTCAGGGCTGCGCGTCATGTCATATTTACGTCCGCATATGTCGATCTTCACATCTTTTGCCTCGGGTGCGAATATGCTGAACATGGCCTTTCCATCGGGCAGCACACGAGGATACTGAGCTTCCGGAATCACTGTGGAGGCCACAGTCCCATCAGGCGTCGTGGCCGATGCCGTCATGGAGCAGGCGGCGAGCAATGCTGAAAAAAGAATCGTCCTTTTCATCGTTTAGATTTTACATTAGTCGGAAATATTACGTATGCAAAATTACTTCATTTTGGATTCATGACATAATCAATAAGTTGCAGTCACGTTTACCGACAGAACATGCGAGTCGGCCATGTCTCATTTTTGTTCCGCCATGTAACATCTCATCTTTTTAACACTACCGTTCTTGGATTTTTGACCGAAAAAGTCTTAAATTTGCACTATAAAACGTAATCGCGGCCCCAGGACACACCCCCACGCTTCGCCCTTACGTCTTCGCAACCGAATCCAACAATATAGTAAAAGGAATCTAACACCTGAGGAACGATGAGATTTCATACTCTGATAATATATATTCTGGCGATAGCCGCCGCCATCCCGGCATTTTCGGCTCCGGCAAACACTCCCGTCACATCATCGGGCGACCACCAGCGAGCCACCCGTTACTATAACGCCCCCCCCAATCTAACATCCAACATCTACACCGATTTCTGCCAGGACAGGAAAGGATATATCTGGATTGCCACGGAGACAGGGCTAATGCGTTTCGACGGTTTCAACCTCGAGGTGTTCCGCAACGATAAGCAACGTCAGGGCACGATAAGCGACAACCGTGTGAACAGGGTGATCTGCGACTCGAGAGGCGACATTTGGGTAGGCACATCCAATGGGTTGAACTATTTCGATCCAGAATCGGAGACTTTCGAGGTTGTGAAGCTTCCCCCTTCCGAGAAAATCGACGGATATGTGCAGGACATCGCCGAACAGGCCGACGGCACAATCATCTTCAATGTCGCAGGCAACGGACTGTACCTCGTAGATCCGGCCATCGACAAAAAGGAGGCGGCAAGAATGGCGATATCCTCTCCCCGCTTTGAGGGGAACTCCATATATGTGGCCAAGGACAAAAAGATTTTCCTGGGCACACACCGCGGCCATATCCAAGTAATCAAGCCCAATGGCAGTCAGACAGAATTACCTCTTTCAGACAGCTTCATCGAGGGAATAAGCCATGAGCATGGCAACACGATAGTGGTCTACGGGCAGGAGAGGATCTGGCGCATAGACACAAAGACGCTCAAAGCCTATGAGATCGACGCATCCGCCATGGGTAAGGCTGTAATCAACAAAATAAGTCACGACAAGGACGGAAACGCCTACATAGCATCCAACTCCGGCCTTTGGATTATAAGAAAAGGGGAAAACAAGGTGGAGAGATGCGCCAGATTCTTCAATTCGTCGGTCGATCTCGACAGGGTGAAGATCGGTTCGGTCTATGCGGCACCCGACGGCAACATCTGGATAGGCTGTGACTATCAGGGAGTGGTGATGGCGCCTACCAACCCCCTGCCATTCGCCTACCATCCGCTTACGAGCAAAGTCAAAGAGTTCAAAGGTGGTATCTCAACTATTGCCCACAACAGATTCGGCACCTGGATCGCCCTGGAGGATGGCGATGTGCTCCGGCTCGACAGCGACGGACATCCCGGCTTGCGCGTGTCCATACCGGGTGCCGGCAGCGTGACGTGTCTGTTCCTTGATGACGACGACACCCTATACGCAACCACAAGCAATGCCGGGCTATGGAAAGTAAACCCTGCGAGCGGGGCGGCCTCCAAGATAGCCGAACTTCCGCGTCATGCCGCACGCTATAATATCAACAAAGCCGACAACAGCTCAGTCCTCTACATTTCCATAATCGGAGAGGGACTCTTCATTTATAATTCCACGACAGGGGATTGGCGCGAATTAAAAACCACTTCGCCGGGGATCAAGAACTTATACAGCGACTGGATCAGTTCCTCATTCATAGATTCCAAAGGAAGACTGTGGCTCGGATCTTTCAGCGGCCTGTCATGCTACGACACCATGAAGCAGACCTTCCACGTGATAGACCAGAGCCCGTTCATGAAGATGGCCATACACGCCATTTGTGAGACTGCCGACGGGAAGATACTGCTTGGCACGAGCGACGGCCTTCTCATTTACAACCCCGGCAAAGACACTGTGGAGAAGACACTGACCAAGACCGACGGTCTGGCCGACAGCGACATAAGGATCATACAGCCGGACGACAACGGCACTGTATGGCTCGGGACTCTCCTCGGCATATCCTCGTTCAATCCCTCCACCGGAGAGATTTCATCCATACGCGGCGGCTACGGACTGTCGGAGACTGCTTTCAGATATTCCTCATTCAACCCCGCTGCCGGAGAGATGACATTCGCCGGAAACCTCGGCTACACCACCTTCAATCCCCGGGAGGTCAGGACTGCTGAAATAACAAGACCACCCTACATTTCCGGCATATACCTCAACGGACTTAAAATGACGGACGACGACACCGTCGACGGCAAGGGCGCACTCACCTCCGATCCGGAGACAGGCTACAGCAAAGTGCTGATATCTTACAGAGACAACAACCTGCTCGTAAAAGTGTCGACCATGGATTTCCGTGATGCCGAGAACGTTGTGATTGAGAGAAAGATGGAAGGAAGCAAGGAATGGACGGCCGCACAGCCCGGCAACAGCTCGATTGTCATACCGAAGCTCGGCCCCGGCGACTACACCCTGCTTATCAGGGCCTCCGACAACGGAAGTTATTCCCCTGTAACAAAACTGCATATACACGTCACGGCTCCATGGTATGGTTCCGTGCCCGCAAAGCTGTTATATCTGCTTGCGGCGGTGGCTCTCGTCACGCTTCTTTTCATGCTCTACAGGAAAAGGGACACCGAGAGGCTAAACGACGCGAAAGTGAAGTTTTTCATGGATATATCACATGAGATACGCTCCCCGATGACGTGTATCATAGCTCCTCTGGAATCATTGATGAAAAAAGATTTCGATCCTGACACGAAGCGTCTTCTCAGCGGAATGCATAGAAACGCGGGCCGCATCCTCAGCCTCGCCAACCAACTGCTCGAGATCAGGAAGATCGACAAGGGGAAGAAGACCCTTACGATGCGACCCACGGATCTTCGCGGATTCACGGCAGAGATCGTCGACCTCTACCGCCAGATGGCCGAGAGCAAGAACATCAAGATCTCTCTCGACATGCCCGATGATTTCCCACAGGTATGGATAGACAGGGCCAACTTCGACAAGGTGCTCGTCAACCTGATCACGAATGCCATAAAATACACTCCCGACAACGGGAAAATCACAGTCAGCATCTCGCAAGACAACGACCCCATGCTCGGCCAATGCGCACGCATAGCCGTGACGGACACAGGCATAGGCCTTGACCCCAAAAACATAGAGAAAATCTTCGACCGTTTCTACCAGGGACGTGGATCGGCATCCGGATTCGGGGTAGGACTCGATCTGGCGCGCCAGATCGCCATGCTTCACCACGGTACCCTAAAGGCGGCCAACCGTTCCGACGGAGTGAAGGGAAGCGTCTTCACCGTGAGCGTGCCCCTGGGCAACGCCCATCTGAGCAGCCGGGAAACCGGTGGGGAGGATGCATCGGATACACCGGCCGCAGCCTCAGGCATGAGTCACATCATCCGTTCTGACGAAGAAGCCGGACACAGCACCCCAATGAAGGCATCACACTCGCGCCGGATACTCATAGCCGACGATGATGCCGAACTTCTCGACTATCTCTGCGAGCATTACTCACATTTCGTCAAGGTGGAGAAGGCCCGCAACGGCAACGAGGCCATGAAAATATTGCTGACTAAAAAGATAGATCTGGTCATATCCGATGTAATGATGCCCGAGATGGACGGACTCACCCTGCTGCGCACGATAAAGGCAAATGTCGATACAAACCACATTCCGGTAGTGCTTCTCAGCACACGCGGCGAGGTGGCCGACCGGCTCGCAGGGTGGGGAGAGGGAGCGGACGGATACGTCGGCAAACCGTTCGACATGTCGGAACTCGACGCCATCGTCGACAATTTCATAGAGAACAGGCTGAGGATGAAAGGTAAATACTCCGGCGTGCAAGCCTCTACAGAGAAAATATCTTCACCGGAGATAAAGGGTAACGACGAGATCCTTATGGACCGCGTGATAAAGGCTATCGAGAGCCATCTCGATGACAATCAGTTTAACGTGGAGAACCTCAGCGAGGAGGTAGGGATCTCTCGCGCTCACCTTCACCGAAGACTTAAGGAGCTCGCCGGGATGTCGCCGAGCGATTTCATCAGGAACGTCAAGATAAAACGGGCCTGCGATATGCTCCGCAAGCCCGATATTGACGTGTCGCAGGTTGCCTTCTGCCTGGGATTCTCATCTCAGCCGCATTTCTCCACCACCTTCAAGAAATTCACGGGGATGACACCTTCGGAATACCGCACCCAGATCCTGCAGAAAACGGAGAAGACGGTCGAGGAATGAGGTCGCCCGGATAACGTCACTCATCGTAGGTCATCTGTACGTGGCCTACAGGAAGATTCGCCGAGAAACGGAGAGGTATGCGGCTGTCGGCTGAGACCTCCGTCTCCACGGGATAACCGCTCATACGGCCCTGATAGCTGTATTCGAACGACACACGGTAGGTATGATATGTGCTACCCCCGATATCGAGGGTAGACCGGCCGTGGTAGGTGATAAGCACGCTGTCGGATCCTCCCGCCGACGATATGGGGATACTCACCGACTGCCCGTCGGTCATATTGGGGAAATTCATCACGCGGAAATAATAGTAAAGGGCGAGCATATCGGCCGTAATAGTCACAGCCTCCACAGTCTGAGGACTGGCGTCAAGTTCCCCCTGACCTTTTATATTCTTATAGAAAGCGGGATCAGACGGATTAAAACTACCTCCTCGATATACAGACACCTTCGGCTTCATATACCAGCCGTTGATATACGATATGCTCTCCGACGATGGAGTGAGAGAGGCCCTCAAGGTGTCGCTCACGCAGAATATGCGGCCATTCCAGGGCACGCTGTTTCCATCGAGGGTGGCTGTGAGGCTGTCGCCGCTCTTCTGCACGGTCACGACGCCATGGGCGATCGCCACATCTATCATTCCCCAGTGGTAGTGCACGTTGTAGTTGAGTTCAGTGTAAGGGATATCGGTCTGCGCCTGTGCGGCAAATCCGATAAGGGCAATGAAAAGGGTCAGCAATGTTTTTTTCATAATTCATAGTGTTTTCATAGTCATATATATTCAACAAGCTTTCTGCCCTAATGTTTCATATCATGTCATTTCCTTCCCTATGTGCAGAAGACGCATAACGGCACCGGCGGTGTCTCTGACATTGGCCTCCGCCACTTCGGGCCGCATAGCCTGGGGAAGAGGCATCGGACCGGAGACAACCGGCAGAGCGGTCAATCCTGCCTTCGCGAGTGCGACACGATCGGCAACCTTACCGCCTAAAACAACAACCGGAACCCCTGCCTCACGTGCGTGAGACGACACACCTGAAACCACCTTACCCATCAGCGACTGCGCATCGACGCTACCCTCCCCGGTGAATATCAGCGAGGCGCCGGCTATAGCCCTGTCGAAACCGACAGCCTCAAGAACCATCTCGATACCTTTCCTGAGATCCGCGCCAAGGAAAGCGCAGAATGCCGCGCCAAGCCCTCCTGCCGCGCCGGCTCCGGGAATAGAGCTGACATCGACTCCCATATCCCGCATTATAACTGAAGCGAAATCGCGCAAACCTATGTCAAGTTGCATGACAGTCTCCTCATCCGCCCCCTTTTGGGGAGCGAACACATATGCCGCGCCATTCGGACCGAACAAAGGATTGCCGACATCACACGCCACCGTGAATGAGGATTCCCTGAGCCTGGGATCAGCCCCTGACACGTCGATGCGGACTACACGGGAGAGATCGGAACCTCTCCCCTCAAGCGGATTGCCCGATGCATCCGCAAACCGATAGCCGAGGGCCCGCAACATTCCCATACCGGCATCGTTGGTGGCACTTCCTCCTATGCCGATGAAGAATCGGCGACAACCGCGACGGAGGGCATCGAGAATCATCTCCCCGGTGCCATAGGTGGAAGTCTGCAATGGATCGCGTTCCGATTCTGAGAGGAGAGTGAGTCCGGATGCGGCGGCCATCTCCATGACAGCGCTTCTGCCATCGGAAGAAATGGCATACCACGCTTCCACAGGCCTCATCAATGGATCGGACACCCGGCATTTCACCTTCATCATTCCGGCAGAAGCCGACAATGCGTCGACGGTACCTTCTCCACCGTCGGCAAGTGGCAGACACACCACTTCCGCAGCCGGAAACTCATCAAGGATGCCAAGCCGGCATGCCTCCGCAACCTGAGCCGCAGTCAATGATCCCTTGAAGGAATCGGGAGCGACTATTATTCTCTCACAATTCATCTTTTTGTCTATTCCGCAATTACCTCACTACCGCTTCCGGAGGCGGGGGCAAGCTCGATTATCTCACAATCTTTCATATCAGTGCCATCTATAGTGAGTTTTACGAGCGTGCGCACCTTATGCCATCCGGCAAGACCCGCAGCTCCCGGATTGACATGAAGAAGCTGAAGCTCACGGTCATATATCACCTTCAGGATATGAGAGTGGCCATCGACCATAAGTGTGATGCCCTCCTCTTTGAGAAGCCGCTTCATGCCGGGCGACCACTTTCCGGGATATCCCCCGATATGAGTCAGGAGCACCTTAACTCCCTCAACTTGAAAAATCTCAAGCTCGCGGCATTTGCGGCGCACCATGCCATGGTCGATATTTCCGCTCACCGCACGCACCACAGGCACGACATCCTGCAGCCTATCCACGATAGCATAGTCGCCGACATCCCCGGCATGCCATACCTCATCGCAGTCGCTGAAATACTGAGCGAATCGGTCGTCCCATTTCCCGTGGGTGTCGCTTATGATCCCAATTCTCTTCATTTTCCTAAAAATTCATAATGCACAACACGCAATGCATAATGCATAATGCATAATTCATAATGCATAATGCACAATATTTACCTAACCCTTTCCTCCTCCCTTTAACCCTTATCCTTCACTCCTTAACCTATACCATCCTAAACCTTTAACCCTCAACTTTAACCTCTAACCTCTCAACTTTAACCTCTAACCTTTAACCTCTCAACTTTAACCTTTAACCATTCCCCCCTCAGCCGAGGGTTGAGCCTATGACAAGGAGGGCAAGGCTGAGTAGAAGGACTCCGAGATCAACAAGTTTCGGCTTTATATTCTTCTCGTGAAGAGCTATCACACCATACACGAAACTTACGATCACACTTCCGCGGCGTATCATAGAGATGATTGCTACCATTGATCCGGGGAGTGACAAGGAATAGAAATAGGCAAGATCGGCCACGGTAAGGAAAAGAGCTATGCAAGGTATGGTCCATCGCCATGTGAAACCATCGCCTCTCTCCTTGTGCATACGCCTAAGCAGCAATATCGTGGCCACCATGATGAAGCACTGATAAAGGGAATACCAGGCCTGCACCTCTATCGGATGATATGATTTGAGAAGATATTTGTCGTAGAGCGCGCTGACAGCACCGAGCACCGTCGCACCGATCGACATCCATATCCATCGGGAATGCTTAAGCGAAAATCCCTCCTTGGCACCGATGCGCGATATGAAAAACAGTGAGGCAAATCCGAGGGCAATACCTATCCATTGCACCCAGTTAAGCCTCTCCCCGAATATCACGAGCGCTCCTACGAGCACTATCACCGGGCGCGAGGCGTTGATGGGCCCCTGCACTGTGAGCGGCAGATGCTTTATGGCGAAATAACCGAGAAGCCAGGATCCGAGCACAATCACCGACTTGAGCAAGATTTGCAAATGTCCTACCACCGTGTTACCAAAGCCGAAATTACCCTCCGAGACACCGGCAATCAGAAAAGGCGACATGTAAAGGGCACCGAATACAGTGTTGAGCATGAGCACCATAAGTACATCGTTACCCCTCACCGACAGCTTTTTGAAAATGTCATAGAATCCCAGACAAAGCGCCGAGACAAGAGCCAGAGCTATCCACATTTCTTACGATTGTTAATACGGCCATGCAATGCCTCTCCAAGCGGCAGCCGCGGGGAAGGCAGGCCTTGAATTTTTCCGCAAAATTAATACTTACCCCTCACAAAACCAATGAAACCAACCGCAAATAGCACTAAGAGTCATTCTTTTGCGGAAAAATTTCTTTAATTGGGAATTTATCACTAACTTTGACACCAAATATATGACCCATTTCCAAGGAGCGGTCAGCAAGGCCGCCTTCCGCAGGTACATATGTGTCTAAGTCAATTATAAAAACACATTATAGAAATGGCAAAGAAACTTCAAATCAGAGATTTGACGCTGCGCGACGGCCAGCAGTCATTGTTTGCCACACGCCTGAAGCAGGAGAACGTCGACAAGCTTCTCCCGCTCTATCGCGAGGCAAGGTTTTACATAATGGAAGTTTGGGGAGGCGCTGTGCCCGACTCCGTGATGCGCTATCTCGGCGAAAGCCCCTGGGATCGTCTGCGCTCATGCTCGAAAGAGATGAAAGGCATCTCCCTCCTCTCTGCCCTCTCACGTGGCCGCAACCTTTTCGGCTATGTACCCTACCCCGATTACGTGCTTGAAGGATTCTATAAGAAAGCGATCGAAAACGGTCTGAACGTGATGCGTATCTTCGACGCACTCAACGACCTCGACAACATCAAGAGCTCCATCAAGATGATCAACGAGTTCAACGGACTCAACGGCAACGAGGCTATTCCCGACACGGCCGTATGCTACACGATCGACCCCAAGGGCACCGCTGAAGACGAGAAGATCTTCACCGACGACTACTTCGTAAACAAGGCCGTCGAGATGGAGAAACTCGGTGCCAAGATGGTGACCCTCAAGGATATGGCAGGTCTTGTGAATCCCTCGCGCATATACACCCTCATGCCCAAGTTGAAAGCCGCGCTTAAAGTGCCCGTGGATTTCCACACACATTGCACCCCCGGCTACGGCCTTGCTTCGGTGCTGACAGCCATAATACAGGGCGTCGATATCGTCGACACCAACATCTGGTGGTTTGGCGGTGGCTCGGCAGCTCCGGCCATCGAGCTCATCGACATCTTCTGCCGCAAACTCGGTGTGGAACTCGATGTCAACATGGAGGCCGTGGCCAAGATCCGCAAAGAGCTCAAGAACGCCCGACTTGCCCTCGCAGCTTTCGACCTCAACAAAGACCGCTGGCAGCGCGACTTCGACGAGGCTTACGCAGAAATGCCTAAGGAGATCGACGCCGAGTTCGACCGTGCCATCGAGATGGCCAAGGCCGACAAGGAGGAGGAACTTCTCGACGCATGCCACAAGATTGAGGCATATTTCGGATTCCCCAAGCCCAACGAGATCGTAAAGAACGCTGAGGTGCCCGGCGGAATGTATTCCAACATGGTGGCCAATCTCCGCGCCCTCAACGCCGAAGACGTGCTTGAGGAGGCTATGGGATTGATACCGAAGGTACGCCGCGACGCAGGTCTTGTGCCCCTTGTGACCCCTACCAGCCAGATCGTGGGCTCACAGGCTGTGTCGCTCGCCATGGACCGCCGCGCCGGCAAACCGGACTACTCCAACAAGAGCAACCAGTTCATCTCGCTCGTGAAGGGTGAATACGGCAACACTCCTGTGCCCGTCGACGCGAAATTCCGCGAAATGATCACAGGCGACGCGCAAGAGAAACCCTACGACACCAACTCATATCAGAATCCCGAGAATCCGGCTCTCGACCAGTTCGGAGGCGTGAAACTCGCTGCTAACGATGAGGAATATCTTCTTCTCCAGCTCCTTCCGGCCGTGGCTAAGACATATCTCACCAACAAGCGCAAGGCTGAGTATGAGGCCACCCACGCTCCCGCAGCCGAAACAGGCAAGGCAAATGTGGCAAACGAGGCTGTAACGGGTCCCGTGTTCCGTGCCCCGATGGGTGGCACTGTCATGAGTGTCAAGGTGAAACCCGGCGATACTGTAAAGCCCGGCCAGACCGTGATCATTTATGAGGCCATGAAGATGGAGAACGATCTCGCAAGCGATATGGGAGGCGTTGTGAAGCAGGTGCTCGTGAAAGACGGCGACGTGATGGCTACCGACCAGCCGCTGATCGAGTTCCAGGCAGACGGTGCCGCAGCTGCTCCCGAAGCCGCTCCCGCCGCGGGGGGCGCCGTGATGGTCGCTCCCATGGGCGGCACGGTGATGAAACTTGTCGCCAAACCGGGTCAGACAGTCAAGAAGGGAGATACCGTCATCGTATATGAGGCCATGAAGATGGAGAACAACCTCGGGGCAGATCGCGACGGAGTCATCGCCAAGTTCCTTGTCAAGGAGGGCGACGTGATGGGCACAAACGATCCCATCCTCCAGTATGTCGGAGGCGAAGCCGCTCCCGTGGCAAAATCTGCCGGAGCAAAAAGTGCAGGTGTTGAGTATAAGGTATCGCCCGTGAAAGGCTACGACTACATGAAGGCAGTGCATCCTCTCGAGGGTGGCACAGGCAAGGTCGGAGCATCAAAGACCACTGAGGAGATACATGTGGCAGCGGGTTCGACAGTGACAGTTGTCAGTCCTGACGGCAAGACCGTAAAAGTGATCTGCGACAAATAATCATCCGCGATAACTACAATAAGACAGGCTCAGGCAAATTTGCCTGAGCCTGTCTTATTGTATCCACACTTCCCGTCTATTGTGGTAGAGTGTCTCTGTCAGAGATGATGATATGTAGCCTTATCTCAGTGCATATTCCTTCCCGGAGAAGGAAACTCTATACTGAACCGCGTCATGCCGTCGGGATATGTGCGCAGCGAATACTGTGCCTTATGACGGTTGAGGATTTCACACACCAAAGTCAGGCCAAGGCCGCGTCCCTCCCTCTTGGTGGTGAAAAAGGGGCGGAATAACTGTTGCGAAACCTCATCACTGATAGGAGTCCCGTTGTTGCAGATCTCTATGGCCGGATTACCATTTTTACGCAAGACACTGACCACGATCTTTCCTTCAGTCCCGGTGATGCTTTCAAACGCATTCTTAACCACATTGATAACCACCTGCTCGATGAGTGCGGAATCGATCAAAGCATTCACAGGCTCCGCAGCGATATCAGCCTCAAGAGAGATCCGCTCAGGCACCATCCCACGCAAGAAAGGCAACAGTCGGGAAAGCTCACCGTTGAGATCCACCTTTGAAAGAACAGGATCAGGCACCCTGACCACGTCGGCATATGAACTTATGAACCCACACATCTGCGAGCATCTGTTGTCGCAGCTTTCAAGCACTTTCCGTATCTCGTCATCGTCAACCACATCCTGAATTGTCTCAAGCACCGATCTCACCCCTCCCATCGTATTGTTGACCTCATGGGATATGATGCGGATCACCTTCTCGTAAGCCTCGCGTTCAGCCTTCATGACCTCCTCCGTCAGACTCTCGATAAGATAAAACTCCCGGCTGAAACCGGTCTGCACGAAACTGAGGTGATAACAACGGTATGTCCTCACATCACCGCGTCTTACCACCCTTGATTCACCCACAGGAACTTTCATCATCTCTCCGCACAACTCGCTACGCAGGTCCGGCAGGCTCCTCCCTATAATATTATTCTCCCGGCCTGCGCCAGTGATTCTCAGGAATGCCTCATTGGCCATGGTAAAGCGCCCGTCGAAATCAAGCATCGCGACTCCCATGGGCGACGCCTTGATGAGAAGGCTCAGGAAACTGTCCTGTTCAAGGTTCCGGAGCCTTTCATTACGCAGACGGTCGATCATCATATTGAAGAGATTGACAATCCTGTCGGCATCATGTTCACCTACATTTGTAAGCCGATTGTTGAAATCTTGCGAGGAAATCAGTTCCATACCTCTCATCACAGTAAGTTTCGGCATCACCACACTCCTGAAAAGCAGGATCAGAAGCACTCCGGAGAGAAGCACGGCGCCATATACATACCAGATGTCGGTCTTAGGATGCCATATGGCAAAAACCGACAAAACGGCGACACACAACGCCAACAATACGAAAATCCACTTCGATCCTATCATTTGAGTCCGTATTTCTCCATCCTGCGGTAGAGAGTCTGTCGTGTTATCCCCAGTATGCGCGATGCTTGGGCGAGATTGCCATCCGCTTTGGCGAGAGCGTCTTCTATCACCGACCTCTCGGTCTGGCCGAGAGTGCCCCCTTTGCGGACATCGGGCTGCATCTCTACACCGGGCTGGGAGGCGAACGCCTCTTTCTGCAGCACCTCACCTCCTATGAGCACAGCCCGCTCCACCATATTGCGGAGCTGGCGTATGTTGCCGCTGTAAGGGAGGCGCGTGAGATATTCCATGGCGTCGGCCGAAATCTCGGGAAGCCGCAACCCATTAGCCTCCACCGAAGCGCTGATGAAATGGCGCACGAGAAGAGGGATGTCGCCACGGCGCTCGCGCAGGGCCGGCACATGCAGGGTTATCAGGTTGATCCTGTAGAAGAGATCCTCGCGAAACGTACGGTCGCCCACCATCGCCGCAAGATCAGCGTTAGTGGCACACACCACCCTTATGTCGACCTTACGGGTGCGGCTCTCGCCGAGCGGCTCAAAAGTATGCTGCTGGAGCACGCGGAGAAGTTTCACCTGGCAACTCATGTCGAGATCACCTATCTCATCAAGGAATATCGTCCCTTTGTCCGCAAGCTCGAAACGCCCTTTCCGTGCGGCGACGGCACCGGTGAACGCTCCTTTCGTGTGGCCGAACATCTCGCTCTCAAAAAGCGACTGGGCGATTCCGCCGAGATTGACCATGACGAAAGGATTCTCCTTTCGCCTGCTGTTAGCATGGATGGCGTTGGCAATCATCTCCTTGCCAGTGCCGTTCTCTCCGAGGATCAGAACGGGAGCATCAGTCGGAGCAATACGCTCCACTGTGGAAAGCAGCTCCACAAGAGCCTTATCGTTGCCTATAATGCCACATCGGTCGAAAGTTTCGTTGCAAACGGGAAGATCCTGCCGGGAGTTGAGACTCAGGGCGGTCTCGATCCTCTGCAGGAGCACACGGTTTGTCCATGGTTTGGTGATGAAATCATAAGCCCCCGCCTTCATCCCTTCCACAGCCAGCTCGATACTTCCCCATGCGGTGATGAGTATGACCGGAGTGTCAGGCTGGAATATCCTCACTTTCCGCAATAAGGCTATCCCCTCCTCTCCTGTCGTGGCGCGGCTGTAGTTCATATCCATTATGACAAGATCATAGACGCGAGAGCGCACCTTGTCGAGCGCCTCGCCGGGGTCGGCGGCCACATCCGTGGCATATCCGGCCCTCTTCAGGAGAAGACCGAGCGACATCCGTACGGTGTCGTCGTCATCAACAATCAGAATCATTCTCGTTATTGACAAAATAATAATCTATTATGTGAAGCCTCACAAAGAGAGTATAATGCAAATATACGATTTTATAATAAAATCGCCAAACAGATTGACATTTTTATACAGAAATACAATCAAAGCAGCCTTTTAATTCGGTCACTTCACTATGGCATCGAAATCGGAGTCGATTCCGGAGTTTCTCTGATAGTCCCACAGAGTCAGGCTGCGTATCTGATAATAGTATAGCCAGAATGAGTAGAGTTCATTGACATATTCACGCCTCGCCTCGTCTTTCTTCACACGTGAATCATTGAGGTCGAGCGTGGAGATCTTGCCGATGAGGAAGGTCTCCACATTGGTGGCATAGCGCTTCTGCGCTATCTCATCGGCACGACGGGCGGTCTGAAGCTGACGGAGCTGGTTGCCGTAGCGTTCCACAAGGATAAAGAGATTCTGACGGAAATTCTGGGTCTCCTGGCGCACCTGGCTCTCGACAAGCCGACGGTTGCTCTCGGCAACCTTCACCTTCCCTTTCCTGCGTCCCCAGTCAACAAGAGGGATCTCGAATCCAATCTCCACCACCTGGTTGTCTTTGAGGTTCTGATAACCGCCGGCAAAAGTGTGGTCGGTGCCGGTATAGCCTATCTGTGCGAACAGGTTGATCTCACGCTGCGCGCCTTTCGCCTTGGCCACTTCATAGTCGGCCTCAAGCTGGCGCCGTATCATCTGCTTGGCAAACTGATTGTTGTCGAGAGCCTTCTCGAGAGCGTCGGCATAGGCAATCTCCACCTCAGGGACATCCAGCGGAATCTCAGGCTCGATCTCCACATCTTCCTCATAGTCGAGGAAGGAACGGAGCTGAAACATATTGCTTTTCAGATTGCTTTCGCAGTCGGTCATATCGGTGCGGGCATTAAGCAGGTTAAGCTCCATCTGCAGAAGGTCATTCTGGCTTATGCGGCCCATCTCACGCTTCTCCTTGGCCACCTCGTAGAGACGCTCAGAGTTCTCAAGATTCTGCACTGCGATCTGGTAATTCTCCTTAGCCATGAGCAGCGAGAAATAATACTGTATGGCGGTCGTGGCCACATCTTCCGACGCGCTGAGGAAGCGTGCCTTAGCCTCATCGTAGCGCACAGGTTCGATCTTGCGGTTCCATTTGAGGTTGTTGACTCCGAATATCGGCTGGTTGAGGGTGATGGCCACAGGTATCGACATATATCGGTTGAATGCCGAGGAGCCTAACTGACGGTAGAAATCGAGCGATGAATTGACAGAGATCTTTCCCCCTGTCAGCCATATGTTCTGTGCCACCGATAGTTCTCCGTTCATCTGCAGATAATTGTTGCGAACGAAGCTGTAGCTGCCGTTGTCGTCCATATAAGGGCTATATTGCTTGTGATAGGACGGCACTGTGGCCGACAGCGCCACCTCCGGAAGAAGCTCCGCACGATATGACCGATAACTCCAATATGCACTCTTGAGCTGATTGAGTGCCACTTCGGCATCTACACTATTGGTTCTCGCCCTGGCCATGACCTCAGGCAATGAAAGGGATAGAGTGTGTGTCTCCTGCCCCGCGGCAGGAAACACACTTACAAGGAATATAAAGAGTTGAAAAAACTGTTTACGCATATGAGTTTAAAGTTTAAAGTTTAAAGTTGAGAGTTTAGAGTTGAGGAGGTAAAGGTTAAAGGTAAGAGGTTAAAGGTGAGAGGTTAAAGGTTAAAGGTGAGAGGTTAAAGGTTAAAGGTGAGAGGGTTAAAGTAAGGGAGATATAGTAAAAGGGAGTTTAAGGAAATTAAGGAATTTAAGGAGTTTAATGAGATATAGAAGTTTGGATGAATGCCAAATCATAACTACATAACCTTTAACCTTTACTCTTTAACCTTTACTCTTTAATCTTTAACCTTTACTCTTTAACCTTTATTAACCTTATTCTTCTTTTATCGCTATTGCGGGTTCGGTATTCATGGCCCGGTGCGCCGGCCACCATAGACTGACAATCACACTTACCGCCACTATACAGAATGCCGTAGCTTCCATGCCGAACATTTCCATATTGTCGGAGCCGGGATCGGTCTTGAGCATGACCGTCCAAGCGATAGCTGCGGACAGCACTGTGGCTGAGAGAAGAAGTATCAACCCTTCTCCGATAATCCGGCGGAAAATAGCACCTCGGCTTGCCCCGCACACCTTACGGATGGCTATCTCCTGCACACGCTGTTGAACGCGGAACCAGAAAGAGCCAAGCAACCCAAGGAAAATAATTACAAAGACAAAGCATATCAATGCCCCGTATAGGCGTGCTGACACGATGTCAGCCTGCTCCGCGGCCATACGCTTATAGCTTACTTTCTCAGGGGCACTGACATAGATACTCCTGATACCCTGCATCTCCGGGCGGTTCTCGAAATCTGCCATGAAAGCGTCGCCATGACCGGCCTTGACGCGTACAGCGATCTCGCTCACCAGGAATGGCTGCTCTTCCGACAAGGGGACGATAAGATTACCATAAGACCTGTTGAACATCGATTCGCGCAACACGTCGACCACATCTCCCACCATATATTTCGCCTCACCGTCCGGCGCATCTTTCACTTTTTTACCGATAAGATCAAGAGGATGACAGCCTCCCGACTCGATTACCTCCTCATCCATTCCGGGACGCGTTGTGATCAGCACTTCCCCCCTTCTCAGGATAGCTTCAAGTTCATCGGCGCTCTTTCCCGTGGCACTCTTCAAACCGAGCACCCGCACCATCTCCGGAGTAATCATCTTTGTAAATCCGTTGTAACCAACCGAATCGATTCCATCCGTCGGCCAGAGGGTTGTATTCCAGCTACGCTGGTACGGCGTGCCGTTCCAGGAAAGTCCGGCTACCTCCACATTTGGATTCGACCTGTATTCTTCAAGCAACACGCGTATATCACGGTTTCTATCGGCCTGCGCATTTTCCACGGCTACCGGTTCGCTATCTGCATCAGCCTTTACATCATGGATTGTAATGACATAGAGGTTTTCATCATCAAATCCCATCGGAAGTAATGTAGGGTGCAGTATTCCGTATAGCTGGGCACAGAGAATCCATATGGCAATACTCACGATAGTCAGTCCCGCTATGATCCATAGATTACCTTTCCATTCGTTGCGCATCTGCTTCAGCAAAGCCCTTTTCATATCATTATTCTTTAGAAAGTTTCATAAGACAATTTTTATTCATGACATCTCGCTATGGCAACCGCCGGCTCCACCCTCGAGGCCCGGAACGCCGGGATGAAGGCACAGAGAATGTTGAGCACGAAGCAGACCGCAAAGGCCACCGCGAAATTCTCCCATTGGAAAAGCATGGAGAACGTCGGGCGCGAATAGACCCCGTCGAGCGCCGACATATAACTGTAGTCGACCATGGTTATGAAATATGACGAAAGAAGAAGCATGAAAAGCACGCACACCACGAATCCGAGGATTCCCCCGGCAAGTGTTATAAGGAAATTCTCCCCGAGCAACTGCACGACAATGGTGGAACGTTTGGCACCGTAAGCACGGCGCACACCTATTTCAGATATGCGGCGAAGCATGCGGCTGTGGGTCATACTTCCGAGCGTGATAGCCGGAAGAAGGATAAAGACCGCATAATACATCCACATGGTTCTCTTATGAGAATCCGGTTTACCCGCCATATAATCATGGGCATTGCTGTAGAGTTCTTCCTCAATGGTGTAAGGTTGCCCTCCGTAGCGTAGTTTCATCTCCCCCTTTTTCTCATTGGCCGACGATATTACCTTCATTCTTCTCTCAACCTCCCTTTTGATCTTTGCAATATCTGCGCCGGGAGCGAGAAGCAGACGTACGACGGAGCCTCCTTCGTAAGTGGAATAATTATATGCACGCGGATCGAAAGGCACATAAAGGTTGCCGAACACCTCCCGAAGGATAGGACTCGCGTCGTCGACCACTCCGACCACACGGTAGTTGTCAAGACCGATCTTCACCTCTTTACCTGTAACGGCATCGTCGTTGAAGAGGCGACGCGCCGCGCTGCGCGAGAGCACCGTCACTTTGGCATCGGCATCGACCTCGGCCTTATCGAATGGACGGCCGTCGATAAACCGGAAATCGTATATCTTCCAGAACTCGTCATCCACGTGCATCGGCTGCAAGGCGATAAGTCTCCCCCCTTTCACGCTCACATCAGCCATCTCTTCCCATGCCTTCACCAAAGAGATTCTATCCACTTCCTCCAGTCCGGAGTAAAGGCTGAGAGCGAGATCGCTCGACAAGCCTCGTGAAAGCACTATCGGACTATCGTTCATCTCCGCAGATAGGGATTCTCCTGTCAGTATCCGTGCCCGGTTGCTTGCAGGCGCCACTTCCGCCGTCTTGATTCCTTCGGTCATGAAGAAAGCCATCACCAGGAAAATTGACAATGCAGTGCCGCTTACCGACACCCACATGGCCATCTTCTGATGCCGCATCTCATAACATATCTGTCTTAAATAATTCATTCTTTCTAAAGGTTAAAGTATTAAAGGTTAAGGGTTAAAGTATTAAAGGTTAAGGGTTAAAGCATTAAGAATACAAGGATTAAAGGATTAAAGGATCAACTGATCATAGGCGGCGAGAAAGATGAAAGAGAAGAAAGAACAGATGGGGTTGGAGAGAAAAGAGAAAGACAAGAGAGAAAACCAATTAAGAAATATTAAACCTCTTGACCTTTATCCCATATTCCCCACTCTTTAACCTTTATTCTTTAACCTTTACTCTATAACCTTTAACCTTTATTCTTTAACCTTTAACCCTTACTCTTTAACCTTTACCATCATTCGTCTTTTATCGCTATGGCGGGCTCGATCTTCATCGCCTTGCTCGCCGGCCACCACAGACTTAGAATAATGCCGATGCATACGATAACCAGAGTCGCTATCTCACATTTGACGATAACATCCGTTTCCTGAGTGGAGAATACATTCAGGCTCTCAAGATTGGCAAACTTGAATACAACCCAGAAGATCACTCCTGTCAGCAACGTAGCAAATGCAAGAAGTATCATACCCTCTCCTATTATCCTGCCGAACACCGCCTTGCGGGTTGCACCGCAGACCTTGCGGATGGCAATCTCCTGCACCCTCTGCTGCACGCGGAACCAGAATGTGCCGAGCAATCCGAGCAGAATCACTATAAGGATCAGCAGCATCATCCCGATGAAAGCGCGTGCTGTGCTTTCAGAACCTTCCTGATTAGAATCTCTCTGATCAGTAAGCTTTGTAAGATTCGACAAATAGAGATTGCGGTGCTGCTGCATGGCCGGAGTATTATCGAATTCCTCCATAAAATCGGCCCCTTTCCCGGGCTTTACCCTTATGGCTATCTCCCAGACATCTCCTGGATTCTCATCGTCGATAGACTTTAGTATCGTTCCTCCCCACGGCCATTCATATTCCGAACGTCTGATAAAATCTATCACGTCCGCCACACGATAGTGGTTGACAGAATCTCCGGGGAAATGTACGCTTTTACCTACCAGTTCTTCCGGCTTTCTGGATCTTGAAGAATAGGTGTTCGACACCAGCACCTCGTTATTACGCAGATATCCTGCAAGTTGCTCCGCAGTCTTTCCGGAACGGCTTCTCAGGCGCAGCACCTTGGCGATGTCGGGACTTGCCGACCGGCTGTTTCCCTGATATCCTATCGTATCGGGAATCTCACTGTCAAGCTGCACCTCGTATCCATAAAAACTGTAATTGAACGGCAAAGCATTCTCCGACCATGCGGCCGCCTCAACATTCTCACTGCTTCTGATCACCCTCATCAAGGCTAACCGGTCTTCACGCTCCATAGCTTCCTTCTCTTCGCCATAGTCAGTGTATTCAGGACTTTCAGAGGGGACAATCTCCACATGCAGGGTATAGACATCTTCCGCATCGGCACCGACAGGTATTGTCATCGATCCTATCTCACTCCATACATTGATCAGGAGCACCCATATCGCCAGGCTGACAACCGCCAAAGCCACGATAAGCCAGAGATTGTCGCGCCATTCATTACACATCTGTCTCAAAAGTTTCCTTTTCATAACGCAGACTTATTTAGATCGGGCGATGGCCACGGCCGGCTCAACCCTGGAGGCACGCCATGCGGGGACAAACGCACTGAGAAGATTCAACACAAAGCAGAACACAAGAGCCACCAGAAAAACATTCCAGGTAAAAAGCATCTCCAGGGTCGGATTGGCATCAGGCACCGAGTCAAGCATAGAGTCAGTCGGGAAGAAGAGATTGTTGAGCGTAAGCATGAAAATAAAGCTCAACAGCAGACCGATAAATCCCCCCGCAGTGGTGATGATGAAATTCTCTCCGAGAATCTGATTGACTATCGAAAGCCGTGAAGCCCCGTAGGCTCTTCTGACTCCTATCTCCGAAACCCTGTGGCGCAGACGGCTCCGCGTCATGCTGCTGAGATTTATAGCGGGAAGAAGCAGAAGCACGATATAGATGATATATGTGCGGTTCTTCTTGCTTTCGTTATCCGGAGTGGTATTGCTGCCGTAATCGGCAGCGGCTATTGTCTGAGCGTCGTACGGCTGGCCATGATAAATGGCTTTCAACCCTTTTTTCTCCTTTTCAATCACAATGTTAAACCGTTTGTAGCGCGATTCGACCTCACCGCGTATGGCATTGACATCGGCATCGGGAGCAAGTAGAAGATAAGCATAGATATTACCCATATGATTCTCGCTGTCTGTCCTGTCGGACGGCCCAAGAGGCATATAGACGTCGGAGGGAGTGGACTTAAGCAGCGGCGACATGTCTTCCACAACACCTTGCACCACATAGGGCACATGCTGCATCATTATCTCGCGGCCGACGACTTTCTCATCGCTGAAAATCTTCCGGGCCACGCTACGGGTCAGTATGACCCTCTTTTCGCCCGATTCGACAGTAGCGGCGTCAAATGGTTTTCCTTCGATAAAATGAAAGTCAAACATACGCCAGAAACCGGAATCAGTCTTTTTCACACTCAAGGGTATCGTTTTCTTTCCACGCACCCCGACATTCATTGTCTCAGGCCATCCGGAGGCATAGACAGTCTTCTCCACCCCTTCAAGGCCTTCGTAAAACCGCTTTGCGGTCTCATAGGATATGCCACCCGAAATGGAATAGCCTACCTCCTCATTGCTTAAATCTATGTAATGGCCTGTCAAGATGCGGTCGCGATCCGACTCCGGGGCGACAGCGGCTGTCTTAGCCTTGTCGCCCATGTAGAAGGCCATCACCAGGAAGATTGACAGCGCGGTGCCCGATATCGACACCCACGTCATCATCTTCTGATGCCGCATCTCATACCATATCTGTTTGAAATAATTCATTGTTATAAAGGTTAAAGTATTAAAGGTTAATGGTTAAAGGTTAAAGTATTAAAGGTTAATGGTAATGTCACTAAAATAAGGAAGTTTACCACTAAATCAGAGGAATGTATGCATGAAATATGACTTGATTCACAGTGATTTAGTTTTATAACTCCTTGAAAGAATCACTCAATTCTGCTCTTAATTTAGTGACATTAGGGTTAATGGTTAAAGCATTAATGGTTGCTGACTAATGATTAAAGCGTTAAGGATATAAGAATTAAGGGATCAACGGATCATAGGCGGGGAGAAAGATGAAACCTTTACTCTTTAACCTTTAACCTTTACTCTTTAACCTTTATCTTTACTCGTCTTTGATGGCTATCGCCGGCTCAATCGACATTGCGCGGCGCGCGGGATAAAGCACACTCAGCACTATGCTCAGAGCCACAAAGAATATGGCAACAAATTCTATGATGAGCACCTCTTTCCAGCTCATGCCGAGCATATCACCGGCATAATGGCAGAAAGGCCAGACGCATGCGGAAGCTATCACGGCTCCAAAGACCAGAAGTGTCATACCCTCGGAGATAATCCTGCGGAATATCTCCACTCGTGTCGCACCGCACACCTTGCGGATAGCGATCTCGCTGACGCGCTGCTGCATGCGGAACCAGAAGCTGCCGAGGAGCCCGAGGAAGATCGTGACGAGCAGGAATCCCATAACCACGACAAACATGCGTACGGTCGTGTCGTTGTCGCGCTGGTTAGCTTCGCGTATGTCCATGAGGCTCTTTATGTCAGTGAGATAGAAATTGCGCTGCCGTTGAAGAGTCTTGTCTTTCAGGAAAGTCTGCTTAAAGCTATCGCCATGGCCGGGTTTAACCCTTACCGCCACGTGCGAAGCCCAATCATTGTTTTCATCGAGTGGCACAATCGCCGTTCCTCCCCAAGAGAGTTCATAATCGTTTCTACGCACCTGTGCGATAAGGTCTGCGACTTTATACTGTCTCGTTGAATCACCGCCGATGTAGACAATCTTTCCAAGGAAATCCATAGGATCTCGACCCTGTTCCTCATAAGTGTCGCTGTTCGACAGCAGGATTTCCCCACGACGCAGAGATTCCGTAAGCATCTTCTCGTCCTTACCTGTCAGGCTCTTAAACTTAAGCACCTTCACGATTTCGGGAGTTCCATAACGCATATTGGCCATATAGTCGATAGAATCAGATCTGTCGCTATACTGAATGTTGATGCCCTGAAAATTATAATTATAAGGAATCGCGTTGCGCGACATAGCCACAGCCTCCACGTCGGGATGCTCAGCCAGACGGCGCAAAAGGGCGTTGCGGTCATCATAAAAACCTGCGGTGGAATCGGGAACCACATATTCCGGGCTCTCTTTCTGCACCATTCTTACCTGCATGACATATACATCATCAGGTGTGAAGCCACGCTCCCTGAAAAGGCCCTGCGTCAAGGCATAAAGCACGGTAATGATCACCCATATGGCGGCTATGACTACTCCAAGTTCCACCACAATCCATACATTCTCGCGCCAGTCGTTCTTTATCTGTGTCAATAATGCTCTTTTCATGATCGATCTGTTTTTATCGTGATTTGGCTATCGCGACGGCTGGTTCAACCCTGGAGGCTTTCCAGGCCGGCACCGTAGCGCTGAGAATATTAAGGATGAAACAGAACCCGAGCGCTATCAGGAAGTTCTTCCACGTGAAAAGCATTCCGAGCGTGGGGTGGGCGTTGACGATGTCGAGCGAAGAGGGATCGAGTTGTCCGGTCATGTTGAAGAACAGACTTGAAGCAAGCCATACGAAAATAATACTCAGCACAAGACCTATTATTCCACCCGCTATGGTTATCACGAGGTTTTCGCCAAACATCTGGCCGATAATGCTACCCCTCTTGGCCCCGAAAGCACGGCGCACACCTATCTCGGTGACCCTGTGGCGCAGACGGCTGCGCGTCATGCTGCTCAGGTTGATGGCAGGCAACAGTATAAGAATAGTGTAGATCAGGTATTTCATCTTATTATGACCTTCAATATCAGGGCCATTGTTGCTACCGTAACCACCGAGCATGACCTCAGCCGTGCTGTAGGGCTGACCATGATAAAACGGTTCCCAGCCCTCTTTCTCCAGCGTAGTCTTCAGGGTGGTATAACGGCTCTCCACCTGTCTCTTCAGATCCTCCTGACCCACACCATCCTTTGCGAGGAGCACAACACGAGAGTCGCCAAACCACGCATCACCGCCATTGCCAACCCTCCTATGATTGAATATTGTGTAGATGTTGGCATATGTGTTCTGGAAAAGCGGATTGACATCCTCCACAACGCCGACAACGTCATAGGGCATACAATCGATCACTATCTCACGTCCGGCAACTTTATCCTCGCCGAACAGCCTACGCGCGAGGCTTCTGGTCAGGATAGCCTTGTTGGCCACCGACTCGTATTCACCTTTATCGAATGGACGTCCGTCGACAAAGCTGAAATCGTAGATTTTCCAGAATTCATCGTCGACCGTTGCCCTGAGGGCGGATACCATCTCACCCCCTTTGACATTCACATCGCTGCTACCCGAGTGAGCTCCCATATACGCGACGCGTTCCACTCCATCAAGGTTTTCGTAGAACTTTTTAGCATATTCATACGAGACAGGGCCTGAACTGTCGTTGGAGCCACCCAGTTTCTTCACATGCATGTTCTCGCCTATGAATATCCTGGCGCGGTCGCTCTCAGGCGACATCGCCACGGTCTTGGCATGTTCGGTCATGAAAAATGCCATCACCAGGAAGATTGACAGCGCGGTGCCCGATATCGACACCCACGTCATCATACGCTGATGCCGCATCTCATACCATATTTGTTTGAAATAGTTCATTTTTTGTTTAGTTGAAAGTTGAGGGTTGAGAGTTGAGAGGTGAGGGTTGAGAGGTGAGAGTTTAGAGGTGAGCGGTGAGGGTTGAGAGTTTAGAGGTGAGCGGTGAGGGTTGAGAGTTGAGGAATGAGGGAATTGACGCTAAACTTTAAACTTTAAACTCTAAACTCTAAACTCTTAAACTCTAAATCTTTATTATTCAACCTGGCGACCGTCGAAGAACCGGATTATGCGGTCGGTCATGCGTGCCTGGCTCTCATTGTGGGTAACCATGACAATTGTGCGGCCGTCTTCCTTGTTGAGCTGGTGTAGAATCTCCATCACTTCCTGTCCCATCTTGGAGTCGAGGTTACCGGTGGGCTCGTCGGCAAGCACTATCTGCGGATCGCCAATAATGGCGCGTGCTATAGCCACCCTCTGGCACTGTCCGCCGGAGAGTTGTCCCGGGAAATGGCGCATACGGTGGCTGAGGCCCAGACGGGTCAACACCTCCGCAACCTTCTCATGGCGCTCCTTCGAGCTCACACCGTTGCGGTAAGCCAAAGGAAGGGCCACATTGTCAGCCACGTTGAGCGAGGGGATAAGGTGGAAACTCTGGAACACGAAACCGATGTTGCGGTTGCGGAACTCCGAAAGCTGGCTGTCGTTCATGTTTCCTGTAGCGTCGTTCATGATCGTCACTGTGCCGCGGGTGGGCACATCGAGAAGACCGACAATGTTGAGCAGAGTGGATTTACCACATCCCGAAGGACCCATTATGCTGACGAACTCACCTTTCTCTATCTCCAGGTTCACGTTTTCGAGTGCGAGAGTTTCAATTTCCTTGGTACGGTAGACCTTGTCTACACCTTTTAATGTAATAATTGCCATTGTATCTGATGTTTTAAATGAATTTACGCGATTATTTAAGTTTTATCGATTTCTTATTCTTGTAGGTAGCCATGTCGCTGACCACGACAGGCTCACCCGGCTGTATGCCGCTTTTCACCTCCACGAAGTCGAAGTTGGAATCGCCGAGGGTGACGGTGCGGCGTTCGAGCTTACCCTCTCCGGTCTTCACGAATAGCTGATAACTCCCGGCTCCCTGGAAATATGATCCGTTGGGGATCCTTACCACCCCGTCGTGTATGTCGTAGACCACGTTGAGGTCGGTGCGCAGTCCGGAACGGAGCAGCTTGTCGGCATCGTCGTCGAGAAGCACTGTGAACTGCACCATACCATTGACACTCTGGGGAGATATATTGCTGATATGTCCCTTGATAGTGTTGCGGTTTATGCGGACGTTTACTGCCGATCCTATCGAGAGTTTTCCGGAATTGCTCTCGGGGATCTCTCCGTTGATCTTGAAATGTGTAAGGTCTGACACCACGGCAAGCTTCTCGCCCGCGGCAATGCTCGTGCCGAGGCTCTTGTTGAGGAAAGTCACCGTGCCCTGACGCGGAGCCTTCACCCGCGCGTCGTCCATCGTGCGCTGCATCTCCTCCAGATTGCGGGCGGAGATCGTGCCCTCCAGCTGCTTGCTGCGGAAAGATGCCGCGTGGGCCTTGCGCTCGTTGGCAAGCTGCATGCGGAGCTGTTCGAGTTCGAGTTTTCCTGTTTCATAAGCAAGCTGGGCCTCGCGTATGCGGTCGCCGGTGCCGCTTCCGATGCTGTCGAGACGTTTCTCGTTGGCCACCTCAGCCTTCAGATGGCTCACGGCCATCTCCTTCGCCTTTATCTTCATTTCCAAGTCGGTGATATACGTGGCGTTGTTGAGGCGTGCCTGCTCAATCTCGTTGCGTTTCATGCTTACCTCATCTGAAGCGCGGCGAAGCTCCATCTCCGTCGACTGAAGGTCGAGCTTAAGAAGAGACTGTCCGGCATCAACCTTATCTCCCTCGTTGCAATAGACCTCCATGATCTTTGTCGACACAGGAGAGACGATCGCCTGCTCATAGAGAGGCACTATCTTACCCGATGCCGACACACTGCTCTCTATCGTGCCCCGTTCGGCCGGAGCGATAGTCAGGTCGCTCTCCTTCACGCTCTCCCCCACCAGGAGAATAACAATGGCGACTACCGCCACCACACCCAAGACCGCGCATGCGATCTTCATCCATCTCTTGCGCGCATCCTTGCGCCGTTCCTCTATCGATATTTCTCTATCCATTTTTTGGTATTGATTATCTTTACGTTTGAAAAATCACTGCAAAATCCACCGACAATCTCCGTGCCAAATACATAAATAATTGATAACCAGAACATATCTTCCACTTCCCGGTGTCCGAAAACGGACACATGTCCGCTCATCGCCACACATTGTCCGTACACCTTCCCGGCAGACAACACGCATTCTTGGCTTTTCACGTTTTTTTATTACATTTGCATTAAAATCGATGAATATGGCAGTATGAAAATTAACTGTCTTTTTTACAGAGAAGTCTCGATTATTTCGATTATCTTTGCAACTCAGTCATAATAAACAACTGATTATGGATTTCAAAGACGTGATAAAAAGCAGGTATTCCTGCAAGAAATACTCCTCAAGACCCGTAGAGGAGGAGACCCTTGTCCGCATTCTCGAGGCCGGAAGGCTCGCCCCGACAGCCAAGAACCTGCAGGAACAGCATATTTATGTGGCCACGCGCCCCGAGACATTAGAGATAATCGACGCCGTGACGCCATGCCGCTATGGAGCGCCGATGGTGCTCGTGGTGGCCTTCGACAAGGAGAATGTCTACACCTATCCCGGAGGGAAACGCCAGTCAGGAGTTGAGGACGCCGCAATAGTGGCGACACACCTCATGCTTGCGGCGGCCGACGAAGGAGTGGATTCATGCTGGCTCAACTGCTTCGACCCCGACAGACTCCACGCGATGCTCGGACTCCCCGACAACGAGGAGATACTCATGCTTCTCGACCTCGGATATGCCGATGAGGAAGGCAAACCGCTTCCAAACCATTTCTCACGCAAACCGCTGTCGGATACCGTCAGCCGATTATGATACCTGCATAAACCAGCATCACATGGAACAGAACACTCTTTATCCCCCTTTCACCATAGGGGTAGACCTTGGAGGCACCAACACGGTCTTCGCGGCAGTCGACTCCGTGGGCCACATCCTGGCCAAAGACTCAATACCGACCAAGACGCCCACCATCGAGAACTGGGCAGACTTGCTTGCCCAACGCATATCCGCGATGATCGACACCCTGCGGCTTGATGGCCAGATCGACGGAATAGGGATCGGCGCTCCATGCGCAAACTCCTCCACAGGCTGCATCGAGGCTGCCACCAATCTCCCCTGGCCCTCCCCCATCCCTCTCGTCAACATGATAGAGAGTCGCCTGGGCATACACACAGTCATCAGCAACGACGCCAACGCAGCCGCCATAGGAGAGATGACCTACGGGGCGGCCGCCGGACTACGCAACTTCATCGTCATAACCCTCGGCACAAGCGTAGGGGGAGGCATCGTCTGCGACGGCCACCTGCTCTCGGGAACCCGCGGATTCGCCGGGGAGATAGGCCACATCACCTTCCCCTTCGCCTCCGACCGTCTTTGCAGCTGCGGACGCCACGGCTGTCTCCACACGATTGCCTCCGCCGAAGGAATATGCCACACTGCCCGAAAATTTCTGGCTATTTCCGATGCACAATCAACACTCCGCGACATCCCCGAAAAGGAGATGACCCCCAGAAAAGTGTATGAAGCCGCCAAGAGCGGCGACCTCATAGCACAGGATATCTTAGACTTCACCGGGCGCTGCCTCGGGAAAGCGTCAGCTGAATTCGCGGCAATGACAGATCCGGAGGCGATAATCCTGTTCGGCGGAGTGGCTAAAGCCGCCGACCTGCTCATCCCTCCGATGCGGGAGGCCTTCAACGACACCGCCCTTTTCCTATATAAAGACAGGGTGCGGTTCATGCACTCGAAACTCGACGACGCCGACGCAGCCATCCTCGGCGCCGCCTCACTGCCATACATGTAAACGCCAATATAATCCATATACCCACACCATGACAACAGGATATTTCAGAAACGCCCTCCGCTGCCTGGCGATAGGCGCGGCAGCATGTCTGGCGCAGACTGCCGCCGCAGAATATGTACCATCGCCCGAGGTGCTCGAGTCGAGAGAGCGTTTCGCCGACGATCGCTTCGGCATCTTCCTCCACTGGGGCATATACAGCATGTTCGGCCAGGGGGAATGGTATCTCAACTACGGCCCGAAAGCCGAGGAATACGTTAAAGCCGCCAAAGGGTTCTACCCTGCGCGGTTTAACGCGGCTGAATGGGTGGGCGCGATAAAAGATGCAGGAGCGAAATACATCTGCATCACCACACGCCACCACGACGGATTCTCGATGTGGCACACCGCCGAGAACGACTACAATATCGTAGACGGCACACCTTTTGGCCGCGACATTCTCAAGGAGCTCTCCGAAGAATGCGCACGCCAGGGGATTGCCCTCCATCTATATTATTCCCATCTCGACTGGGTACGCGACGACTATCCCCAGGGACGCACCGGCCACACCACAGGCCGCGACGCCTCGAAAGCAGACTGGAATTCATATTACGGATTCATGAACCGCCAGCTTAAGGAACTCCTGACAGGCTACGGCCCCATACGCGCGATATGGTTCGACGGATGGTGGGATCATGATGAAGACGCCACACCTTTCGACTGGCAGCTTCCGGAGCAATATGAGATGATCCACCGTCTGCAGCCCTCATGCATGGTGGCCAACAACCATCATCAGTCACCTTTCCCCGGCGAAGATATCCAGATCTTCGAGCGCGACCTGCCCGGAGAGAACACAGCCGGACTTTCCGGCCAGGAGGTGAGCAGGCTTCCGCTTGAGACATGCAACACTATGAACGGCATGTGGGGCTACAAGATACTCGACCAGAACTACAAAGATAGCCGCACGCTCATACGTTATCTCGTAAAAGCCGCCGGAATGGGTGCGAACCTGCTTCTCAATATAGGCCCGCAGCCCGATGGCTCGCTTCCCGCCGCAGCCCTCTCCAGGCTCAAAGAGATAGGAAACTGGCTCCATGAGAACGGTGAGACAATCTATGCCACCGAGGCAGGCCCCTTCCCCGCGCAATCGTGGGGAACCTCCACAAGGAAAGGGAATCGTCTTTTCCTCCATGTCATGACTCCGGAGAGCGATGCCATCCTTATCCCGGAGAATGTGAAGATAAAGAAAGCCAAGGAGTTCGCAACCGGTAAGGCCTTGAAGGTATCAAAGGCAGGATCGCATCATGTGGTGCATCTTCCGGCTACAGGAGACGTAGACGACCTGATAATCGAATGTGAGACATACGACTGAAATAAATTGTCAATATGATTGACCTTGAAATATGTTGCGGCGACCTTGCAAGCGTCATGGCCGCACGGGAGGGAGGAGCGACACGCATTGAGCTCTGCTCCGGACTCGCCGAAGGGGGACTGACGCCATCGGCTGCGCTGATTCGTGCGGCTGTCGCATCCGGCATAGAGCGTGTCAACGTGCTCATAAGGGCACGTAGCGGAGATTTCCTTTACTCAGACTCCGAAATCTGTCTTATGGAGGAGGATATCCGCCAGGCTGTGGCCTCGGGTGCCACAGGCATCGTGATAGGAGCGCTCACACCTGACGGAGAGATTGACACCAAGGCATGCCGGCGTATGATAGCGGCCGCGCGCGACAACTCGGGCCGGAATATCAACGTGACCTTCCACAGGGCTTTCGATCTCTCGCGTGATCCTTTGGAGAGCCTCGAGAAGATCATGGAACTCGGATGCGACTGCCTGCTTACCTCAGGTATGGCGTCGGCGGCGGTGAAAGGCATACCCGTCTTACGTCAGCTTGCCGAACGCGCGGACCACAGGATAACTGTCATGGCCGGTGCCGGGATAAATCCCGACAACGCTGCCGACATAATCGCGGCTACGGGCGTTGGAGCGATTCATGCCACAGCGCGGAAGCCTCAGGCAAGCCGCATGCGATTCCGCCGCCCCGCCGTGCCGATGGGAGTGCCCGGAGCCGACGAATATGCCCCTCTCTCCACCTCCCCCGACATAGTAAAGAATCTTCTGACCATAATTCATAACCAATGAGAATACCGCTTCTGGCCATAGGCCTGCTTTCATCAATATATACCCTCGCTGTGACGCCAAAGGAAGCCCTCGACTTCCTCTATTCCTCCATGCCACTCCCCGACCGCGTGGATTACACAGAGGAATTCTATCGCGCCAATGTCGAGGCATCGCTCAAGGCCCGTGCTGAGATGCCTTGGGGCAACACCGTGCCCGACAGGGAGTTTCTACATTTCGTACTGCCGGTGCGTGTCAACAATGAGAACCTCGACATGTCTCGACCCATATTCTATGAAGAACTCAAGGATAGAGTCAAGGGGCTGTCGATGGAGGAAGCTATCTTGGAGGTCAACCACTGGTGTCATGAGAAAGTGACATATAAACCCTCCGATGCGCGTACTTCCTCACCACTCTCCTCAGTGAGCCAGGCCATTGGCCGATGCGGTGAGGAGTCTACATTCACAGTGGCCGCCCTACGGGCAGTGGGGATTCCGGCACGCCAGATATATACTCCCCGTTGGGCGCACACTGACGACAATCACGCATGGGTCGAGGCCTGGGCCGACGGTCGATGGCATTTCATCGGGGCATGCGAGCCAGAACCAGTGCTCGACCTCGCATGGTTCAACGACCCCGCCTCGCGCGGCCTGCTGATGACCACCAATGTGGTAGGCCAATATAAAGGACCTGAGGAGGTACTTCTACGCGAACCTCTCACAACGCGGATAAACGTGACCGGCAACTACGCCCCCGTGGGCGATATTCCCGTGAAAGCCGTCTATCCCGACGGCAGGCCGGCAAAAGGCGCTAAGGTGAATTTCTGCATCTACAACTATGCTGAATATTATCCGGCCGTGACCAAGACGGCGTCCGACGACGGATCGGCATCGCTTACAGCCGGACTCGGCGACATGCTCGTATGGGCCACAGACGGCAGCCGGTTCGGTTTTGCGAAAGGTCGGCCGGGTTCCGGTGAAGTCACCGTAGTTCTCGACAAGGACGCCTCATCACAGGGTTCGTTCGATTTCGACATGATTCCCCCCGCATCAGCCTCTACCGCTCCGGCGGTATCGCCTGAACAGCGCGCTGAGAATACTCTGCGCATGCAACGCGAAGACTCGATACGCAACGCCTATATGTCAACATTCGTCACTCCGGAAGAGGGGCGCCAGATAGCCGTAAGACTCGGCCTTGATCCCGAAAGGCTATCCGGAGTTCTTGTCGAATCGCGCGGCAACCACGATGCGATCGTGAAATGCCTGGAAGGGCTTGAGGGTTTTGAGCGCTACACAGCCCTCGCGTTGCTCCTCAACGTCAGCGAGAAAGACCGCCGCGACATACCTGCGGAAGTGATCGTCGATCATGTGGCCAACACTCCGCGTCTTGACAACCGCTCCGACTGGGACTCCGAGATCTACAACCGCTATATCCTCTCCCCCCGCGTCGAACATGAGTTCCTGACCCCCTGGCGCTCCGTGCTGCGTCCTGAGCTTCAGGCCGAGGGGCTAGGCAAAGACCCCGAGGAACTGGCAGGATGGATCGACGAGAACATAATCCTGGCAGACGCCGACAATCCCAAGGCGCTCCGCATCAGCCCTGCCTCCGTGCTCCGCGAGAGGAAAGCCGACCGTCTGTCGCGCGACATATTCTTCGTAGCCGCGGCCCGCTCGCTCGGCATGCCGGCGCGCATCGACCCTGTGACCGGAGCCACACAGTATCTTCTCCCCGACGGAGTCTGGAAAACAGTTTCTTTCCGCGATGCCGACAAGACAAAAAGGGAGGCGGCAGCAGCCGGTAAAGCCTCGCTCTCCTTGTCGTTCACTCCCCAAGGACACATAATAGACCCGAAATATTATTCCCAGTTCTCTCTCTCGAGAATAGAGGGGGGTGTGCCCCGTCAGCTCGAGTTTGACGAGGGAGCAGCATTCTCGCAGATATTCGCGTCGCCCGTGGAGTTGGAACCGGGCCAGTATATGCTCACTTCCGGACAGCGCCTCGCCAACGGCGGTGTGCTGGCGCGCACGGAACTCTTCACGGTAAATGAAGGAGAGAAAGCCTCAAAAACCCTCACGGTGCGTGCGGACGACAGCGAAGTGTCGGTGATAGGTTCGCTCAACGCGGAAAACATCTATCATGACCTGGATCTTGACGCCGACAAGAGCATCCTCTCCACCACCGGACGCGGATACTATATCATAGGGATAATCTCACCGAATCACGAGCCCTCCACCCACGCCCTCAATGACCTTTCGGCCGTTGCCACACAACTCGAGGCCACGGGGCGCAAGATTCTGCTCCTTTTCGACAATGCAGAGTCTGCATCCCGCTTCCGCCGCGAGGCCTTCTCAAAACTGCCGGCCAATGTGGTGTTCGGCATAGACAACGGCAGTGCGTCGCTTGCGGAGCTCAAGGAGTCGCTCCATCTCCCGGACAACGTGGATAAGCCGGTATTCGCCATAGCCGACACCTTCAACCGTGTGGTGTGGAACTCCAACGGCTACACCATCGGCATCGGCGACACCATCCTGTCCATTCTATCACGCATACGCTGATCCACTACCGCCGGTTGCGAACAATAGATTGGCGACAGGTGCGTATACAGACTGCAGAGCCCGCAAAGAGTAAGAAAAAACTACTTTGCGGGCTCTCCCTTTCCGGGGCATGAATCGCACAAGATGACACGCAATTCATATGTATTGCGTTTTTTAAGAGATTTTTTTGCGGTGGTTTGCAGGGATTTTACTAACTTTGCCCCCGAAAGAGGCATTACATATCATCCAATCCTCACTCCAACAATATCCATATGAGACTCAGATTACTGTCTTCATTGCTTGCCGCGACGGCATTTTTCTTAAATTCACATGCGCAGACGGATTCCATTCCCCCGAGTCCGGCAGATTCCGTAGCCCCACAGTCATCGGCAGTCGGCCACGCACCCCGACCCATGGCGGAATCCACATCATGGTTCAAACGCAACAATGTGCTCGATCACGTGAGCGTTGCTTTCACAGTGGGCACTCCCGGTCTCGGATTCGAACTCCAGGCACCTGTCACGAAATGGGCGAATGTACGCGCCGGGCTCGACGGAATACCCCGTTTCCATTTCCCCATGACTTTCCCTGTGGCCACGTATGCCGAGGGGAAGGTCAACGATAATTTTGACAAGATCAAGGAGATGATGCTTAAGATGACAGGCGAGGAGATGCACGAAGAGGTGAAAATGACAGCTAAGCCCAAGATGCTCAACTTCAAGTTTCTTGTCGACATCTTCCCCTTTCAGCAGAACCGCCATTGGCACGTCACGGCCGGTTTCTATCTCGGAGGCTCGACTGTGGGCACCGCCATCAACGACATGGACGAGACGTCGACCCTCGTGGCGATGAACATCTACAACCGCTTCTACACGCGTCTTAAGAAATACGGATATGAACACGAGCCGATATTCGGCGATGTATATCTCGACAAAGAGCAATATGAGGAACTGATGTCGTACGGTCTGATGGGAATCCACATAGGCGACAACAAAGACGGCACACCTTATTATATGACCCCGGCGAGCAACGGCACGGTAAGCGCCAAGGCATTTGCCAACGCATTCAAGCCCTATCTCGGGCTGGGCTACAGCGGAGCCGTCGACAAAGCCCGTCGCCTCAATATCGGATTTGAGGCAGGAGTGCTCTTCTGGGGAGGAGCCCCCGACATCATCCTCCACGACGGTGTCAACATGACCAAAGACCTGATCAACATCCGAGGCAAGGTGGGCGACTATGTAGATTTCATGAAGGCCCTGAAGGTGTATCCTTGCATCAGCTTCAAGATAAGCTACGACCTGCTTTGATCCCCTTCCTCCGTGAGAGGATCAGGCCGGAGATTGCACCGGCAGTCAGATTCCACAGAAATATTTTTTTGATTAAATCTTATTTACGTGCGTTTTTGTTTTGATTATTGTGGAAATTTTCTTAAATTTGCGCCAAAATCGCGGAGATATGCCTCCCGCAGGCAATATCCCCGCATGATGTCGTAAACATTCATAGAATAATTAACCTTTAAAACTCATAAATAATAACCCTTTTCAAGTGTGGGTTAACCGCGATGGTAAAGATCCGCACATGAAACTAAAATAACTACAGATGGAAGCAGAAAAGAAACCCAAGCGTCCGCGTATAAGCACGATGCCGACTTCCGCTCCGGGCGAAGGCGGGGAAACAGAGAGCCGCTATGAGAAAGTGAACTATCCTAACGATGACAAGGCTCCCATGGCCGGCGAGCGCCAGCAGGGCCAGCGCCAGTACGGTGACCGTCAGGGCTATCAGCAGCGTCCCTACGGCTATCAGAACCGTCAGGGCGGATACCGCAGCTACAACAACAATTATGACCGTCAGTCATCCTACCGTCCGAACTATCAGGACCGCGCCGCACAGGCATCGGCCGACGGAGAGAAGACCGACAGCCAGCAGGAGCAGGGCTTCCAGAACACCGAAGGCGGATATCAGCCCCGCCAGGGCTACCAGCCCCGCCAGAACGGCTACCAGCCCCGTCAGAACGGCTATCAGCCCCGTCAGGGTGGATACAACCAGAACCGTCAGGGTGGATACAACCAGAACCGCCAGGGTGGATACAATCAGAACCGCCAGGGTGGATACAACCAGAACCGACAGAACGGATACAACAAGCAGGGCTACAACCAGCAGGGACATCAAGGAGGATATAACCAGAACCGCCAGGGTGGATACAACCAGAACCGACAGGGGGGGTATAACCGTCAGGGTGGATATAACCAGAACCGCCAGGGTGGATACAACAAGCAGGGTTACAACCAGCAGAACGGATACAACCAGAACCGTCAGGGTGGATTCCGCAAGCAGCAGAACATGAAGTTCACGCCGCGTCCGAAACAGATTGACTATGTTATCGAGGACATCGATCCGAACGAGCAGATCCGTCTCAACAAATTCATGGCGAACTCCGGCATTTGTTCACGCCGCGAAGCCGATGAATACATCACACAGGGTCTCGTGAAAGTCAATGGTGAGGTAGTGACTGAGCTCGGCACCAAGATCACACGAAACGATGTGGTGGAATATGATGAGAAAGTCGTGACTCCCGAGCGCAAATGCTATGTGCTCCTCAACAAGCCTAAAGACTGCGTGACCACCAGCGATGATCCCAACGGACGTCTCACTGTGCTTGATCTGGTCAAGAACGCATGCCGCGAGAGGATATATCCGGTAGGACGACTCGACCGCAACACCACGGGCGTGCTTCTCCTCACCAACGACGGCGATCTCGCCTCGAAGCTCACCCATCCGAAATTCGTCAAGAAGAAGATATATCATGTCTGGACAGACAAAGACATCTCCGAGGAGGATATGCAGCGCATAGCCGACGGCATAGAGCTCGACGACGGAGAGATCCATGCCGACGCCATCAGTTATGTCAGCGAGACAGACCGCAATCAGGCCGGCATCGAGATCCACAGCGGACGCAACCGCATCGTGCGCCGCATTTTCGAGAGCCTCGGCTACCGCGTCACCAAGCTTGACCGTGTGTATTTCGCCGGTCTGACAAAGAAGAACCTACCCCGTGGCCGCTGGCGCTACCTCACTCAGGAAGAGGTCAACTTCCTCCGCATGGGAAGCTTCGAGTAAAGTTTAAAGTTTAGAGTTTAGAGTTTAAAGAGTAAAGTTTAAAGAGTAAAGTTTAAAGGTTAAAGTTAATGTTTAAAGTTTAAAGATCATAGGTTAAAGCCTTTAACCTTCCTCCTTTAACCTTTAACCTTCCTCCTTTAATCTTTATCCCCTTTACCCCCTTTAACCCTTTATCAGATGGAAGATATAAGAAGAAAGACAGTCAAGGAGATTCTGGAGGCCGGAGCAGCTGAGGCTGGGAAAAAGGTTGACGTGAAAGGATGGGTGCGCACGCGCCGTGGCAACAAGAACGTGCAGTTCGTGGCCCTCAACGACGGAAGCACCATCAATAATCTCCAGATCGTTTTCGATCTCTCCAGATTCACCGACCAGGAACTCAAGCCCATAACCACGGGCTCCAGCATACATGTGCAAGGACAGCTCGTCGCGTCGCAAGGCGCCGGGCAGAGTGTGGAGGTACAGGCCGAAGAGCTCGAGATATATGGCACCGCACCTGCCGACTATCCCCTCCAGAAGAAGGGGCACACTCTCGAATTTCTCCGGGAAAAGGCACACCTGCGTCCGCGCACCAACACATTCGGAGCTGTGCTCCGCATACGCCACGCCCTGGCCTATGCAATCCATAAGTTCTTCAACGACCGCGGTTTTGTGTATTTCCACACTCCCCTTATCACTGCATCCGACTGCGAAGGAGCCGGCGCACAGTTCCAGGTCACGACGCTCAATCTCAACGATCTGCCCCGCACGGAGCAGGGAGAAGTGGACTACTCGGAAGATTTCTTCGGCAAGCTTGCCAGCCTGACCGTATCCGGCCAGCTCGAGGGGGAACTCGGGGCGACAGCTTTGGGCCTTATCTACACGTTCGGCCCCACATTCCGCGCAGAGAATTCCAACACGCCGCGCCATCTGAGTGAATTCTGGATGATTGAGCCCGAGATGGCTTTCTACGAGATCGCCGACAACATGGATCTCGCCGAGGAGTTTGTGAAATACTGCATCGGCTATGCGCTCGAGCACTGCAAAGACGATATCCAGTTCCTCAACGACCACTTCGACAAAGAACTGATCGACCGCCTGAAATTCGTGATCGACAATGACTTCGTCCGTCTCCCCTACACGGAGGGCGTGAAGATTCTTGAGGAGAGCGGCAAAAAATTCGAATTCCCCGTCTACTGGGGTGTCGACCTTGCCTCAGAGCATGAGCGCTACCTCGTGGAGGAGCATTTCAAGAAGCCGGTGATCCTGACCGACTATCCCAAAGAGATCAAGGCCTTCTACATGAAGCTCAACGACGACGGCAAGACCGTTCGCGCGATGGACGTGCTCTTCCCGAAAATCGGAGAGATCATCGGCGGCAGCCAGCGTGAGGAGAACTACGACAAGCTTCAGAAACGCGTGGAAGAACTTGGTCTGACAGGCATGGACTGGTATATGGACACCCGTAAATACGGCACCGTCCCCCACAGTGGTTTCGGTCTCGGCTTCGAGCGCCTCGTGCTCTTCGTCACGGGCATGCAGAACATCCGCGACGTGATTCCCTTCCCGAGATATCCGAAGAACTGCGAATATTGATGGCAACGACAACTCCACACACACACCGCGGCGCCATGGCTGGACTGACAGCCATGGCGTTGCTGTGGCTTTGCTGTCTGTGTATTCTCCCCGCATCGGCTCTTCCCGCGGCTCCCGGCCGCTCTCCTGAAGCGATGGCCGACTCCCTGACCGTGAGTCTTGTCACCTGTTGGCCTGGGGAGGAAATATACGAGCTTTGCGGCCACGAGGCAATCCGGGTAAGGGGAATGGGACGCGACTCAGTGTGGAACTATGGCATATTCGATTTCCGGGAGCCCAATTTCGTATACCGTTTCGTCAAAGGCGAGACAGACTATATGGTGGCAGGCTACCCATTCGAATGGTTTCTCCCGGAATACGTAGCGGGAGGACGCAAGGTGGTGGAGCAGGATCTCGACCTGACTCAGGAAGAGGCCCGCAGGGTGCTCGCCATCCTCCAGAACGGAGCTCTCCCCCAGAACCGCCGCTACCGCTACAACTACGTGAAGAACAACTGCGCCACCCGCATCCACGAACTTCTCGATTCTGCGGTGTCGGCCAGGGTGATTTATCCCGACAGCGTGCGATTCGGCACCTTCCGCAACGAGATGCGCGCCTATCATAAAGATTATCCATGGTATCAGTTCGGCATTGACCTGGCTCTCGGCTCTGGCATAGACTATCAGCTGGCTCCCCGTGAGGAGATGTTCGTGCCTTTGGAGATGATGCGCCAGGCCGGAGAGGCCAGGATGGCCGACGGCCGCAAGCTTGTCAGGGCCACCAGGGTAATCAATGAGGGGCGTCCCGACGCCACGCTGCCCCCTACTCCCGCCTGGGCCACACCATTGACATGGGCATGGCTTATCGGCGGCCTGCTGATCATGGTCAGCGCCTGGTCACTGATTAAGAGACGTATACTGCGCTGGGTATTCTCGCTATGGTTTCTGCTCCTCGGAGCGGCCGGAACAATAGTGGCTTTCCTGGTGTTTATATCAAGCCATGAGGCCACATCGCCCAACACCCTCCTCATATGGCTAAATCCGCTGCAGCTTCTATTCGGAATCTGCCTATGGTGGCGGCGCACCCGTCCCGTGGCCACGGCAATGGCCTACCTCGATGTGGTGGCCATGGTCTGTATGCTTGTAGTATGGCCTTTCCAGAACCAGAGCGCCAACCCTGCGTTCTTCCCCCTGATGGTGGCCACGCTCCTCATGGCCGGCGTCTATGCAATAATCGCAAGCAAAGAAAGTTATATAAATAATGGGCGTCTCCCTGCCGGAAAGTCCGCATCGAAGCGGCGAAACAGCACCGGAAGGGGAACATCCGCTTCCGGCAGACGCCGGAAAAAAGAAACTGAAGCTAAGTAATCAGCTAAATGAATCGACTTTTGACATCGGTGATATGCGGCCTCGTGGGAATCAACACGATGCTCTCGGCCGACCCTTCCCGCCCCCGTCTGGTGGTAGGTATTATGGTCGACCAACTACGCACCGACTATATAGAATCACTGCAGAACCTTTTCGGGGAGAAAGGGTTCCGCAGGCTTATGAGAGACGGCGCATTCCTGAAGAACGTCGATTTCAAAGTAGGCACTCTCGACCGCGCCAGCGGCACAGCCATGGTCTACACAGGCAATTATCCCCGTGAGACCGGCGTAGCGTCAGCCATGGTCTACGACCCTTCGCGTCAGGGCATGGTCGCCGCGCTTGAGGATCCCGCCTCAATAGGCAATTTCACCACGGAGACATACTCACCGGCGGCGCTGCGTCTATCCACGATCAGCGACGAGATAGCAATCGACGGCGCAGGGATGGCCGCCGTCTACGCCATCGCCCCCGACGCGCAGCAGGCGATCATCATGGCCGGACATGCGGGCACCTCGGCATGCTGGATAAATGATAACTCCGGCAAATGGGCATCCACAACCTACTACCGTGAGATGCCAAAGCCGATAACGCGCCGCAACTACAGCAACTCCATAGCCGCACGCATCGACACCATGCGCTGGAAACCGGCCCTCCCCCTCTCCAGCTATCCCGGACTCCCCGCGCAGAAACGCATGTATGACTTCGACCATCGCTTCTCGATGGCCGACCGCGACGTATACCGCATGTATGCGACATCGCCTCTGGTAAATACGGAAGTGACCGATGTGGCCATCGACTATCTGAAAGACCTTAGCATCGGCGGCCGCGGCGATGCGATCGACATGCTCAACGTGGCCTACACAGCGGCGCCATACAAATACGTCAAAGACGGCGATTTCCGTCTTGAACTCGAAGACAGCTACGTCAGGCTTGACGGGCAGATATCCCGGCTATTCGACGCGATCGACAAATACGTAGGTCTCGACAACGCCTTCATATATGTGGCCTCGACGGGCTACTATGATGACGCCGTGGTCGACGATCCGAAATACCGCATACCGACAGGCGAATTCTCAGTGAAGCGGGCCCTTTCGCTGCTCAACTCCTATCTGTCGGCAAAATACGGCAATGGCGACTATGTCGACACATATAGCGGCAACCACGTATATCTCGACCGCCGCCAGATAGAGGAGCGCAAGCTCGACCTCAAGGAGGTGGCCGAGGCTGCACGCGACTTCCTCGTAAGGATGAGCGGCGTGAGCGACGCCTACACCATGGGCGACATCATGAGCTCCGCCCTCCCCGCCATGGAATCTATGCGCCTCGGCACAGATCCCAAGACCGGAGGCGATATTGTGCTTGAGTTCAACGGAGGCTGGAGAGTGAACGATGACACACGCTTCCCCAACAACGTGAAGGTGATGCGTTCGAGCATGACCCTGACTCCTGTCTTCATGATGGGGGGAGGGATAGCTCCGCAGACCGTGTCAGTCCCTGTCGACGCCACGGCAATCGCGCCTACGGTGACGCAGGTGCTCCGGATCCGCTCCCCCAACGGTGTGGCCTCGCGGCCATTGCCGCTCGAGATGAAGAGATGAGCACAACATACACTGTCGGCCACTGCCGGCATAAAAATAGAATAATACATAAGATCCATGGGATTAAACAGCATACTTAAGAAAATTTTCGGCGACCAGAGCGAGCGTGCCGTGCGCCCACTCTGGCAACGCCTCGAGAAGGAGATCAACCCCATCAGTGAGGAAATCAAAGATCTCAGCCACGACGAGCTCCGCGCCCGTATAGACACTATCCGCGACAGCATCCGCGGCGAGGCAAAGGAATATCAGGATAAGATGACCGAGATCCGCACGGAGCTCGAGACTCTTGAATATGACAAACGCGAACCTTATTGGAAAAAGATCGACGAGCTCCGTGAAGAGAAATTCAAGATGTACGCACGCCGTCTCGACGAGGTGCTTCCGGAGGTGTTCGCCGTTGTCAAGGAGACCGCGCGCCGGTTCGCCGGCAACGAGACCATCGAGGTGACAGCCACCGCTGCCGACCGCGAGCTCGCCGCCGCAGGCAAAGATTTTGTCACCATCGACGGCGACAAGGCCATCTACAACAACTCCTGGGTGGCCGGAGGCAACAAGATGACATGGGACATGGTGCACTACGACGTGCAGCTGATCGGCGGAATGGTGCTCCACGGCATCATGAACGGCGACAAGGCATCGAACAACATCGCCGAGATGGCCACCGGCGAGGGTAAGACCCTCGTGGCCACTCTCCCCGTCTTCCTCAACGCCCTCACAGGCGAGGGCGTCCATGTGGTGACCGTCAACGACTATCTCGCAAAGCGCGACTCCGAATGGATGGGCCCGCTCTACCAGTTCCACGGTCTCACCGTAGACTGCATCGACAAGACAGAACCCAACTCCGAGGAGCGACGCAAGGCATACAGGTGCGACATCACTTTCGGCACCAACAACGAGTTCGGCTTCGACTATCTGCGCGACAATATGGCGACACAGACCACCGACCTCGTGCAACGCGACGAGCACTACTACGCGATTGTCGATGAGGTCGACTCCGTGCTTATCGACGATGCCCGTACGCCGCTCATCATCTCCGGCCCGGTGCCTAAGGGCGACGACCAGATGTTCAATGAGTTCAAGCCAAACGTCGAGAAAGTTGTCAACGCGCAGCGCAAGCTCGTGCAGGGTCTTCTGCTCGAGGCGAAGGATAAGATCGCCGCGGCTATGAGCGGCGACGCCGAACGAATAGCGAAATTCGACAAAGACCGCACCGAGGGTAAGAAACCCCTCACCGCCGACCAGCTTCTCGAAGACGGAGGTCTCTCCCTGTTCCGCGCATACAAGGGTCTTCCGAAACACGGTCCGCTCATCCGCTACCTCAGCGAAGAGGGAATAAAGCAGCTTCTTCTCAAAGTCGAGGCCAAGTATATGGCCGACAACAACCGCGAGATGCCTAAGGCCGTGGAACCCCTGTTCTTCGTGATAGATGAGAAAAACCACAGCATCGAACTCACAGACAAGGGAATAGAGGTGCTGACAGGCACCACCCAAGACCCTGACTTCTTCATTCTTCCCGATATCGCCGCCCAGCTCTCGGCCGTGGAGAACGAGGAAGGCACCAAGGAGGAACACCAGGAGAAGAAAGATACCCTTCTCCAGAACTACTCCGTAAAGGCTGAGCGTGTGCATACCGTCAACCAGCTTCTCAAGGCCTACACCCTCTTTGAGAAAGACGTGGAATATGTGATCGACGACAATAAGATCAAGATCGTCGACGAGCAGACAGGACGTATAATGGAGGGTCGCCGCTACAGCGACGGTCTCCACCAGGCCATAGAGGCCAAGGAGGGTGTCAAGGTAGAGGCTGCCACACAGACTTATGCCACCATCACCCTGCAGAACTACTTCAGGATGTACCGCAAGCTTGCGGGAATGACCGGTACGGCCATGACCGAGGCCGGCGAGTTCTACGACATCTATAAGCTCGAGGTCACCGAGATCCCGACCAACCGTCCGGTGATCCGCAACGACCAGAATGACCGCGTCTACCGCACGAAGAAAGAGAAATACGCCGCCGTGATCCAGGAAGTGGAGGATATGGTGAAGGCCGGACGCCCTGTGCTTGTCGGCACCACCTCCGTGGAGATCTCCGAACTTCTCTCCAAGATGCTCCAGCTCCGCAAGATTCCGCATCAGGTGCTCAACGCCAAGCTCCATCAGAAGGAGGCTGACATCGTGGCCCAGGCCGGCAAGAAAGGCACCGTGACCATCGCCACCAACATGGCCGGCCGAGGCACCGACATCAAGCTCACCCCCGAGGTGAAGGAGGCCGGAGGTCTCGCCATCATAGGCACCGAGCGCCATGAGTCACGCCGCGTAGACCGCCAGCTCCGCGGACGTGCGGGACGTCAGGGCGACCCGGGATCCTCCGTGTTCTTCGTTTCGTTTGAAGACACGGTCATGAGACTTTTCGCCAACGAGCGCGTGGTCAAGACCCTCGACCGTCTCGGCTTCCAGGAAGGCGACATGATTGAGAGCAAAATGGTGACACGTTCCATAGAGAACGCCCAGAAACGCGTCGAGGAAAACAACTTCGGCATCCGCAAGCGACTCGTGGAATATGACGACGTGATGAACGCACAGCGTAAGGGCGTGTATGGCCGACGCCAGAACGCCCTCAAGGGTGAGCGCATCGGCACCGACATAGCCAACATGATATATGAGACTGCCCAGGAACTCGCCTCACGCAACTACGACGGAGGATTCCAGGAGTTTGACGAGGCTGTGAGAAAGGCTCTGGCCATGGAACTTCCCTTCTCCGAACAGGAATACTCCAAGATGGAAGTTCAGGATATCACCGACCGTCTGGCCGACACGGCGATGCAGACATATGTGCGCAACAAGCAGAAGATGGCGGAAGGGGCTATGCCTTATATCAAGGAATTCGTGGAAGAGCGCGGAGCGACCGGACTCGTGGGCGTTCCCGTCACCGACGGACGCCGTATGTTCAACATACGATGCGATATAAAAGAGGCCTACGACAACAATTGCGGCGCCCTGACAAAAGCCTGGGAGAAGACTGTGCTCCTATCTTCCATCGACAAGGCATGGCAGGAACAGCTCCGCGAGATGGACGAACTCCGCAAGTCGGTGCAGAACGCCTCCTATGAGCAGAAAGATCCGCTGGTGATCTATAAGCTTGAAGCCTATGAGCTCTGGAAGAAGATGCTTTGGGAGATGAACTCCAAGTCAGTGTCGACTCTTATGCGCGGCAAGCTCGCGGTGCCCGACTACAACGAGGCAAAAGCTGCCGAAGCGGCTGCCAGAGAGCAGCAGGAGCAACAGCGTCAGGAGCAGCAGCGTAAGATGCGCGAGCAGCAGGAGATCCGCCGCGAATACAGCTATGCCGGCACTCCCAACCCTTATGCCAACTACAGCACCACACGCGACAGCTATCCCGGAGAGAGCGCACAGCGTCAGGCAGCGCAGAACGTCAACCGTCAGCAGCCTGCGAAACAGCCCGCGAAAGCCGAGCCGAAGATAGGACGCAACGATCCTTGCCCATGCGGCAGCGGCAAAAAATACAAGAATTGCCACGGACGAGGGCTCTGATCAGATGCTAAATAAAGAGGCCGATACGCAACGTATCGGCCTCTTTATTGCATCTGATCAATTATGAATTATAAATTATGAATTCCGGTAATATTCTTATAAGGCCATTCTTATAAGGAAAGCGTAAAGCACCAGTCCGAGGAAAAAGGAGACTCCCGTCCATAGTTTCGCCGCCTGGCAAAAGTCATGGGCAAGACGGCGCATATCTCTCGCACTGTCATTTTCAGGTTGCCGGCCTACGGATTCTCCATCGTTTCCAACATCGTGCGACTTAGCCTCCTCCCATGCCCGCCTGCATTTCAGGGCCATCATAACGGCTATTATTCCTGTGATAGGGAAGAAAAGTATCGAGAGGATGGCCCAAGGCAGCATGTTGCAGGGGCGTGCATGCGTGTCGCGCCGCTCCTCTATCTCATCTATAGTAGGAAGATCGGGCTGATCAGTCTCCTGCAGATACCGCCCGAAGCGCGACGGAGAATAGTTCTGCCCCTCCGGCGGCGACTGGATATCAGACTGTGGAACATTGTCGTCACTACGGAGGGCATCGACGCTTCCGGGATGCATGAGGTCATGGATGCGTATGCGGAACATCCGGCATATGTCAGCCACATCTTCAGCCTTTTCCCAATCCGGCATCCCCTTGCACCATACATACGTATGCGGACGGACGCCGGCCTCCGCAAGCCTCTCCAGCTCATACGGACCGCGGCGCTCTCCGCCGATCATCGCGTAATATTTCATTCCGCCTCTCAGAAAAGCATGTTTTTTATAGTCCAGCCATTTATCACCAATCCGATTCCGGCTATCACCAGCGAGATGATGGTCATGATCTTGGCTGTATTGTTGGCCTGGTCGCCCATTTCGTCATATCCGGCCTCATAAAGATTATTAGCCTTATTGGCGTTGACTATGGCGATGATGCCGAATATACACCCTATGCACGAGCATAGAAACGAGGCGACAGTAGCAACGATGGCCCAGGGAAGCCAGTTTGTGCGAACCGGTGCAGGTCCGCCGGGATTCTGGCGATTGTAATTATAGTTGCGGTTGCCGTTGTTGAAACCGAAACCGTTGCCACCATAGTTGTAGTTGGTGTCATACTGGGGATTCTTGCCGAATCCCTGGTTCGGGCCGTATTGGGTATTCGGACCGTAGGAATTGCCCGGCCCGTAGCCGGAGTTCAGGCCATATCCGGCGTTGGAACCGTATTGCGGATTCTGTCCGAAAGCATTCCCACGCGGAGGAGGAGTGCTGCCAAGATACGGGGCTATCTCCGGCTGTGAGGATGCGTCGGCCCAGTCACTCATCCCGGCACGCCATACGGGAGTGTCGGGCTTGAGCCCCATCGAGAGAAGCGTCTCTATGGTGTAGGGCCCTACCTGCTGACCATTGATCATGGCAAACCAGCGGGAGGCATCTCCCGAGGAGATATCCTCGTAGTGCGTCTCCTCGGCGAGGAGATCGGCAAGCTCCGGAAGCTCTGAAGCCTTTATCCAGTCAGGCAGTCCTGTTCTCCACACCAGGGAGTCAGGCCTGAGATTCTGCGATCTGAGGGCTTCGCGTGAAAACGGACCGGCCTGCCGGTCGTTGATGATGATATAGTAATCTGTCTGCATAGCAAAAGGTTTCAAACATCCGGTGGTTGCCATTGTTGGCGACCGGACTATTAATCCGCAAAATTAACAAAAAATATGTTGCCTTTATATTTTAACAGATAAAAAAGAAGCTTTTTTTGGGAAGCTCTGGAAATAATCGCTAATTTTGTGAATGAAAATGTCTGAACCGATTTATCTATACGCCCGTATTCTTTCGTATCCGGTGCTCGCTTTGCTGTTTATTCTCTCCTCATGCGGTGAGAACAGACAGTGATAGATTCGGAAGGAAAGCTTGTGGCCGAAAATCTGCGCGGTGAGGAACTGGCTGCGAAGATCGATGAACTTATGTCGAAATAAGGCCCTCCGAATAAGCGACAAACTATAGGCAATATCCGCGGGATGGATTCGGCAATAAAACCATCCCGCGGATATTTTTTATGAAAAAACAGGCGCGGATTTTGGAAATTACAGTAATAATCGCTAATTTTGCATCCGCAATGAGGCGCGTAGCCCGTTGAATAATGACAGATGCGGTAGTAGCTCAGTTGGTAGAGCATCAGCTTCCCAAGCTGAGGGTCACGAGTTCGAGCCTCGCCTACCGCTCCCCCGAGATCCGGAAGAATTCTTCCGGATCTTTTTTATTCCGCTAATTCATAATCCCTTCTAAATTCCGTGATTACGGAGTGATAATCTTTTTCGCGAACTCATTTGTTGATAATTTATTACTAAAAAACACAATTATGAAAACTGATACCGCTAACGAGAGCAACGCCGACAGGCTTATGCGCGAAGAACACGAGGCGCAGATGCGCGCCTACCGCCAGTCGAGGCGAGAAAACCGGAATGCCGGGAGCTGGTGGAACAATACCACCACATGGTTCATACTCCTTATCGTAGTGATCATCGGGGTGCTCTGTTTCCTGTGGTTATGACCGGGAGTGCCTGCCCGCAGCTGCAGTTTTACCAACAGTTCCATCAAACCGATTCCACTATTCTTATGAAGATATCTAAAATTCCGCTTATGACAGCGCTGCTCCTCTGTGCGGCCGCACCGGCCTCAGCCCAGGGGAAATGGGTGCGCGATTCCATTCCGGCCTCCTGGCAGATGACTCCGCAGGCCGTGCAGACGCTTCCTACCGACGATGCGTGGTGGCGCGCTTTCGGCGACCCCGTGCTCGACAGCCTTATCGACAAGGCTGTCGGCAACAACTATAATGTGGCCGCGGCCGTGAAACGGATAGAGATGGCGCGCAAAGCCGTCGGGGAAGCCCGCGCCGGCTATTTCCCCACCATAGGTCTGAGCGGAGGATGGACAAAAGACCGTGAGGCCGGGGCTATCGAAGGGCGCTCCATACCATCGCGCAATTCATCCTATTTCTCGCTCGGAGCCCAGATGAATTGGGAGATCGACGTTTTCGGGCGCGTCAGGGAGGGTGTCAAGGCAAAGAAAGCGGCATATGATGCCTCGCGCGCCGACCGCGACGCAGTGATGGTGAGCCTGTGTGCCAACCTCGCCACAGCCTATATCAACCTGCGTGTGGCTCAGAAGCAGCTTCAGGTGGCCGAAGCCCACATAGCCTCGCAGGAGAAGATCGAGAAGATGACCGAAGCCCGGTTTGAGGCCGAGCTTGCAAGCATGCTCGATGTCACCCAGGCCCGTGTCGTGCTCTACAACACACGCTCCGCCCTCCCCTCCCTGCGTGCCGAGATAAAGACTCTTGCCAACACCATAAGTATACTGACCGGCGAATATCCCGGCGCGCTCGCAGCCCGTCTCCGGAGCGACGCGCCGCTTCCCCGATTCCGCCACACCTTGGAGGTGGGGGTCCCTGCCGATCTATTGCGCCGGCGTCCTGACATAGTAGAGGCGGAGATGCAGCTCGGGGAGTATGCCGCGATGGCGGGAGTGGCAAAAAAAGATTTTCTCCCCGCTCTCTCATTGACCGGGAGCATAGGCACCTCCGCCCACCGGGCCGGCGACCTCTTTGGCAAAAACTCGCTTGAATACTCCATAGCCCCGCAGCTTTCCTGGACCCTCTTCGACGGCATGGCGCGCAACTACCGCGCGGCGGAAGCCCGGTTGCAACTCGAGTCGGCTATAGACAGCTACAACCTTACGGTGATGAACGCTGTGGAGGAAGTAGACAACGCGATGATCGAATACGATGCCACACTCCAGGCCATCGAGCTGCAGAAAAGCGTGGTGGAGCAGAGTGAGAAATCACTCACCCTCTCGGTCGATCTCTATAAGACCGGACTGACGGCATTCTCCAACGTGGTCGACGGACAGATGAACTGGCTTGAGAGCCAGAATTCTCTCGTGGCCCTCGAGGGGAAGGCCCTGCAGGCACTGATCAGCATATACCAGGCCCTCGGTGGTGGGTGGGAAGCATACCGCGACCCCGTGAGGCCATGACGAAATACCGACAAAACACCAGGACTATGAAAACACACATATCAGCATTGACCGCGGCTCTGGCAGTCGTATCGCTCCTTTCCTGCGGACATAAAGAGAAAGCCACGACACAGGAGGAAAGCCCGTCGGTCGACGTGGCGGAAGCATTCACAGACTCTGTCGTGCTGCATAAGACGTATCCCGGATATCTCAGCGCGGAGAGCCAGGCCACAGTCGTGGCACAGGTGAGCGGCCGACTCCTGAGCCGCAGTTTCCAGCCCGGCGCCTACGTGCGCAAGGGACAAACGCTCTTCTCCATCGACCCGACGCTCTACCGCGACGAGGTGAGCCGTGCGGAAGCGGCCCTGACATCCGCCATAAGCGCCCGCGACTATGCCGCGAGCCATTATGCAGCCGTAAAGAAAGCTCTGGAAGCCGATGCCGTATCGAAGATGGAGGTGCTCAACGCTGAGAGCGCCCTGCAGCAGGCTGAGAGCGACATCAAGACCTGCCGCGCAGCCCTGAGCACAGCCCGCACCAATCTCGGATATTGCACTGTCACCGCTCCGATCTCCGGATATATCTCCGATTCGGAGGTGAAACCGGGCAACTATGTCAACGGTGCGGCGCAGCCTGTCTCCCTCGCCACAATCTACGACAACTCCACACTGAGCGCCATATTTGAGATCGAGGATTCCCAATACGAGGAGATGACCGGCGAGATATCGGGGAAAGCAGCTCCTCTCTACCGCAGCATACCTCTCCATTTCCGTGATTCGCTCCCCCACGCCTACACGGCAGACCTCATATACGAGGCCCCGTCGGTCAACCGCCAGACCGGTACGGTAGTGCTCAAAGGGAGAGTAGGCAATATCGACAACGAGCTCAAGGATGGAATGTATGTCACAGTATCCCTTCCCTATGGAGAGAATCCCCGCGCCGTGCTGATAAAGGATGCCGCCATCGGCACGGACCAACGCGGGTCATATGTATATGTGGTCAACGATTCCAACCGGGTGGTCTACACCCCTATTGTGACAGGTGAAGGGTTTCGCGATTCTCTGAGAGTAGTCGACAGCGGCGTCAAGCCCGGCGACAGATACGTCACCAAAGCCCTCCTTACAGTCAGAGACGGAGAGACCGTCACTCCGGTATTGAAAAAATAAAATCCTGCCGCCATGTTCTCTAAATTCTTCATAGACCGGCCGATATTTGCCACAGTGCTGGCCCTCCTTCTGGTCTTCGCGGGCGTGCTGACTGTGCGCACGCTCCCTGTGGCGCAGTATCCCGACATCACACCGCCGACGGTGATGGTGAGCGCCGAATATCCCGGCGCCGACGCCGAGACTGTGGCCCGCGCCATAGGCGTGCCCATAGAGGAGCAGGTCAACGGCGTCGACAACATGCTCTACATGAACTCCAATTCCGGTTCCGACGGAAGCTACTCGCTGACGGTAACCTTTGAGAATGGCACAGATGTGGACCAGGCCGCGATCGACGTGCAGAACAGGGTGTCGCGCGCCACGCCCCAGCTGCCCACCGCCGTCACCGAACAGGGAGTAAGCGTATCGAAAAGGAGCAGCAACCAGGTGCTATTCGTGGCTCTGGAGACCGACCGGCCTGATCTGTATGATGCCCTCTATCTCACCAACTACGCGCAGATACACATGATCGATCCCCTCTCGCGTGTGAAAGGGGTCGGCGGCGTGTCGGCATTCGGCGCCGGTGAATACAGCATGCGCGTATGGCTCGATCCGGAAGCCATGCGGGCCCGCGGATTGACCCCCTCCGACATAGAAGCTGCCATACAGGCTCAGAACATGCAGGTGTCGGCCGGATCGGTCGGCACCCCTCCCGGAGCCGGGAAGTCGCAGTTCGCCTTCACCGTCACGAGCCAGGGACAGCTCGACAGCGCATCCGAATTCGGCAACATAATAATCCGTTCCGACGGCACCGGCCTGCTGCGTCTGCGCGACGTGGCCCGCGTGGAACTCGGCAGCGACTCTTATTCAGCTGTAGCAAAGGTCAACGGAAAAGAGACCGCCCTTATCGGAGTGGAACAGCTTCCGGGTGCCAACGCCCTCGATGTGGCGAAAGGATCGCTTGCGGAACTTGAGCGGCTCTCACAATACTTCCCCGAAGGGATACATTACCGCGTGGTGCTCAACTCCACCGACTATGTCATGGAGTCGATCGACGACGTGCTCGTCACTTTCGCGCTCACATCCCTCATCGTCATGATCGTGATTCTTATCTTCCTCCAGAACTGGAGAGCCGTGATCATACCTATGCTCACCATCCCGGTGTCGCTCATAGCCACCTTCGCGGTGATGAAGATAATGGGATTTTCCCTCAATACGCTGACTCTCTTCGGCCTAGTGCTCGCCATCGCCATCGTGGTCGACGACGCCATCGTCGTGGTGGAGGATTGCTCCCGTCTTGTCGACAAGGGGACCATGACACGCCATCAGGCTGCCATACAGGCTATGCGCGAACTCACGGGGCCAGTGGTCGGCGAGGTGCTCGTGCTTCTCTCCGTGTTCATACCCACGGCCTTCGTCAGCGGAATCACCGGCGAGCTTTACAAGCAGTTCGCCCTCACGATCGCCGTCTCGACAGCTTTCTCGGGGTTCAACGCCCTGACGCTCACCCCGGCGCTCTGCGCCCTCTTCCTGACACCCCGCAAACCCGCGAGATTCTTCCTCTTCAAATGGTTCAACACCGGATACTCAAAGGTGGAGGGGCTCTACGACAGATCTATCACCAAGATGCTCGCCCATTCCGGCGTGTCGATGCTCGTATTCCTGGCAATAGCCGCCGTGGCCTTCTGGGGCTTCGTGAAATGGCCTACAAGCTACATACCCGATGAGGATATGGGCTATTTCATGACCTCCGTGCAGCTTCCCACAGGGGCATCGCTCGAGCGCACCGAGAAGGTGGCCGACCGTATCTCGGCCGAGCTCAAGAAGATACCCTACGTGAAAGATGTCATGACAATCTCAGGATTCTCCTTCATGGCCGGAGGGGCTTCGTCCAATCTCGGATCGATGTTCGTGGTGCTCAAGCCTTGGAAGGAAAGAGGGAAAGCCGGAGGCGTCAACAAAGTGATGGCCATGGCCGACGAGATTGCCGCGCGACAGCAGGAAGCAATCGTCTTCTCCGTCAATCCACCCGCCATTCCGGGCCTGGGAATGTCGTCGGGCCTGCAGATGCAGCTTCTCGACATCAACAGTCTCGGAGCGGCAGAGATGACCAAGGCCCTGGCCGAGGTGGAGCGTGTGGCCAGGGAAGATCCCCGCATTGAGCAGGTCACCTCGCTGTATCAGGGTCTCGTGCCGCAATATAGCGTCAAGATAGACCGTGACCGGGCAGAACTGCAGGGACTCGACATCGAGGCAGTCTACGGTGTGCTCTCCGCATATCTCGGCGGAGGCTACGTCAACGATTTCGTGAAGTTCGGACGCACCTTCCAGGTCACCGTGCAGGGTGATGCCGCCACGCGCATGCACCCCGACGACATCATGAAACTTTCCGTGCGCAATTCATCAGGAGAAATGGTGCCGTTCAGTTCCTTCTGCAGCGTGGCCCCGTCGCTCGGCGAGCCGAGTGTGAGCCGCTACAACATGTATGAGACAGCCTCCCTGACCGCCACGCCTGCCAAAGGTGTCAGCAGCTCGGAGGGGATAAAGATCATGGAGCAGGCCGTGTCGAAGGCTCTCGGGAAAAACTACTCCTATGCATGGACAGGCATAGCCTATCAGGAGACTCAGGCCGGCACGACAATAAGCTTCGTCTTCATCTTCGCCATAATCATGACAATCTTCGTGCTGGCCGCGCAATACGAAAGCTGGACTGACCCGCTCGCCGTAGTGCTCAGCATGCCTATAGCGGTGCTCGGCACAGTGCTGGGGTGCGTGTTCATGAACCAGAGTATAAGCATCTACACTCAGATCGGATTGATATTGCTGCTCGGAATGTCGGCGAAAAACGCCATCCTGATCGTGGAGTATGCCATGGACTTCCGCAAGAGTGGCCAAAGCATACGGCAGAGTGCCCATGATGCAGGGGTGATACGTTTCCGCCCCATCATGATGACAGCGCTGGCCTTCGTATTCGGCGTGATGCCTATGATGTTCGCAACAGGGGCTGGCGCCAACAGCCGCATAGAGTTGGGCACCGCCGTAGTCTTCGGCATGGCCATGAATGCCTTGATCGGCACCCTCTTCGTGCCAAACTTCTGGCAGTTCATGCAGACCATCAACGAACGCTATCTCTCAGGTCTCTTCAAAGACCCTGCTCCGGCTTCGACACAGTCAGCACCCGAAACGCCGACCGCAAAATCCACGCCCCCCGACATTTGATCCGGTCTAAATCAAACGCGCAGCTATAGGGCTGCCCACAGATGCGTGAGCTATGGGGCTGCGCACGGTCCTGTTCAGCCCTGTAGCTCACGCAACAACACTGCACACTCCAAGATGCTGTTAAATTTAACATATACAAAAAGGTGAGAGCCGCGAGATTACCGAAAATGGAAGATTAATTGTTAAAATTTAAACTTGATTAATATTTTTGACCAAAAATTTGTTAGTATAGAAAAAGGTTTTTACCTTTGCGGAAATTTTCAATGGCGAAAAACGCCCGTTTTGAGTCATTGCTTCCACGCTCTATGTCTTATGAAGATACATAACCTACAAACAGACAAACAGTTCCGATGACAGGCACCGAATGCTCTGCAAAGGCTTATGGAAAAATAAAAGAAGAAACTTAAACAAATTATCAATATCAATCAATTCAAATCTTAAAGGAATGAATAGAAAATTAGTCAACGGCTTGCTGTTGCTGTCCATTGCTACGGTCGGTTGCGGCACATTCACATCCTGCAAAGACACTGACGACGACGTAAAGGCTGAGTACAACAAAGAGCTCGCTTCCGTCTACAAGGATCTCCTTGACAAGATCGATGCCATCAAATCCTGCGGTTGTCCCGCCAATGTAGCGACATCGCTCGATCAGATCGCTCAGTGGCTTGGCGCACAGTATGACCAAACAACCGGTCAGTTTACTTTCCCGAATACATTTAATGACAAGGTTCTTGCAGAACTTGAGAAAGCCCTCGACACAAAAGATCTTGCTCAGGTTATCCCGGCTCTTGCAAACGTTCAGGCTCAGCTCAACAAGCAGATCACCAGCATGGAGCTTAACCAGACCTACAACCCTGTATTTGGCACGCTGAACCTTCCCACCGGTCTTCAGACAAACGTCCTCGCAGGCTACTATGGTATTTCTGACAGGGCTTTCAAATTCCCTACTTTCAGCAACAACGACATGATGCCTGAGGTAGGCCTTTCTGAGGAAGAATATGCGAAAGTGTATCAGATCGTAAGCGCAGCTAATCTTACTCCGAAAAATGGACAGGTATCTATTCCTGCCGGAGATGTATACATGGATCTCTCAGACAACAATGAGGGTATTCTCGGTAATGCATACCTGACAATTAATCCTGTCAACACACAGACAGTCCCGACTCTTGAACTCATCAAGAGCACAGGCGAAGTAGTTCCCGTAACCCTTATCACCAATCCATCTAACGATGAACTCAAGTTTGGTTACACCCGTAGCGAGTTCAATAATGGTCTCTATAAGGCACAGGCAACTATCGCTCCGGAGAATGTAGGGAAAATAGCTGTCACTCTCAAGCCTGAGTTCAAATCCGCAGTAATCGACATTCTCAAGAATCCCGGCAAAGCCACCCTTACTAAACTCGGCGGTGCACTTCTTGATCAGATGAACGGTATTCTTCCTGCTTACGGTTTCAAGGCAGCTTACGATGCCAGATCATTTGCATATACAGTTGACGAGGATGGCAATTGGACACTTGCTCCTGCTGAGAATCCTTTGACGAACTATATCGTATCGAAGTATGAGCTTGCAGCTACAACAATTCATCCTCTTGGCTACAGCTCTCTGATGGATATTACGACATCGAAGCGTCTCCCGACCTTCAGCCCGTTGAAAGAGGCTATGGACAATGTATTCCAGTCCATCAAAGATGATGCACAGTTCGATTTCGCAGACAACCTTGAATGGAACTTCGATGAGGACAAGATGAAGATCACCATCGATCTTACAAATGTTGACGGCATCCAAATAAAACCGGGAGCAAACCCGATCATTACTCTTGGCTACCAGAGTGGCAAGGTGCATCAAGAAGGTGACAACGGCACAGCCCTCAATCCTCTTGTAAATGAGCTCATCGACAAAGTCAACGCTCAGCTTCTCGCTATCCAGGGCAATATCAATACCAAGGTTGAAGATATTATCAACAGCATCCAGGATCAGCTTGCAGGCAAAGTCAGCACAGCCCAGAAACTTCTCGACAAGTATAACGCGCTTGCTAACAAGATCAACGCTTATCTTGAAGATCCTCATGGACATATGCAGGTAGCTATGGCTTACGAAGGCTCTGACGGCGCTCTCCACATGCTCTCAACCCAGAAAGCTGCTCCTTCTCGCTTCAGCATGGCTGCCGGTGGCGACGCCATCAAACTCCTTGCGACATCCTACACAGGCGACATAGCCGCTCCTTCTTACAAGAAGTATGTGGCTGTTGTTGAGGCTCCCAATGGCAATATCGCTGCTGTCAATGATAAGTCTTCTTCTCTCAACAAAGTTCTTTCAGGCCGTCAGCACATTGTCGACATGACAGGCTTCCAGAAGGGCAACTACACTATCGTCTACTCTTCTGTCGACTATCGCGGAAACACTTCCACACGTCTGTACTATCTCGAAGTAGTGGACTAATCTGAGTCGAAAATTAGAAATACACGAACCCAAAAGCAAACAAAGAAATGAAATTAAATAAAATTCTTTTGACCGCTTCTCTCCTGCTCGGTGGACTCTGTGCCTCCGCTCAAGAAGAGGTCACCGAATATGTCTTCCAGCCTTATTGGTTCGGTCAGGCTCAGTTCGGTGCCCAGGAGACTCTCGGCGAAGGTGGCTTAGATATCCTCGCAGGCCCCAACGCCCAGCTCGCCGGCGGCTATCAGTTCTCGCCTGTGTTCGGTCTTCGTCTCTCTGTAAACAGCTGGAGAAGCCGCGCTACAAGCAAGATCGCTTACACTGATTTCGTTACCGGCAAATCTGAGGAGAACCGCTACAAATGGAAATGGACATACATCGCTCCTTCGGTCGACGCTATGTTCAACATGACCAACCTCCTTGGCGGCTACAACCCCAACCGCCTCGTAGACGTCAACCTCTTCGCAGGTATCGGCCTCAACGTGGCTTGGAACAACAAGCAGGCCAACGCTGTCAACGAGCAGTTTAAGGCAAGCTTCCCCAACTACTCCGATGTGCAGGGCGCTCATCCCGACATGATCAACCAGAACATGCTCGGCTATGTATGGGACGGCACGCACACACGTCTGACAGGCCGCTTCGGTTTTGACGTCAACTTCAACGTCACCGAGCAGCTTCAGGTAGGTCTCGAGGCCAACGCCAACTTCCTCAACGACCACTACAACTCGAAGAAGGCCGGCAACGCCGACTGGTATTTCAACGCCCTCGTAGGTGTGAAATACGCCTTCGGTCCCAAATACGAGACACGCACCCGCGTGATCGAGGAAGCTCCCTGCGAGCCCCAGATCATCGAGAAAGTTGTCGAGAAGATCGTAGAGGTGCCCGTACAGGTCGAGGAGAAGAAGCAGGAATCAACAGTGTTCCGCCGCGATGTCTTCTACAAGATCAACAAGACTGTCATCACCCCGGGTGAGATGACCAAGGTTGAGGCTGTGGCCAACTATCTCAAGGAGCATCCCAACTCGCACGTGACAATCACCGGCTATGCTGACAAGGGAACAGGCACGAAGGCCCTCAACCTCCGTCTCGCCGCCAAGCGCGCCGAGGCTGTGGCTCAAGCTCTCCGCACCAAATACGGCATCCCCGCATCGCGCATGACAGTGAAGAGCATGGGCAGCATCGAGGATCAGCCTTATCCCGATCCCGTACAGAACCGCGTGGCTATCTGTATAGCCGAATAATCGCGACCTGACAAAATATCACGACAGATATTTCGTTTAAATATAGTCACACCTGAGGAACGTGTTTCCACATCTGCCTCAGGTGTGACTAAATTTATGTAAGCACACAAGCTACTTCTACTTCCAATCCAGATGAAGAAACCAATTATACTATCCATCGCGCTCTGCGCCGCATTCTCAGCCACCGCCGACTACAATGGAGCTGGCTACTACCGACTCCAGAACTACAAGACGGAACGCTGGGCTTCGATGATCGACAACAAAGGAAGCATCGACATGGCCGGCAACAAGGCCGACCTCCAGGCCATACAGCTTCAGAAAAATTTCGATGAGGTCTGCTGCGACCCCGCATCGATAGTATATATCCGTCCGGCCGGGAATCAATACCAGATCGAGGCTCAGGGAACGGATATCCATACGATTATCGGTTATTATCTGAATATAAGAGATGCAGGAAGCGCAAACGGGCATAAACTCTATTACGCCACCGGCACATACGATGGTTTCGAAAAATATGTGGGAGATAATTATGTTCTTCCTAAAGATATAGCCTCCGCCACGACCAACGCCAACGGTGACTACCGCAAATGGTTCATACATCCGATGGAGACCGATGGTGATAACTTCTTAGGTGTACGCCCAACCGTGACAGTCGGAAGCCGTCGCTATGGCACCGTATTCGGAGACTTCCCTTTCCAGGCATATTCAGAAGGGGTCAAGATCTACGCGATAAAGCAGGTCGGTGCCGGAATGGCACTGATGGAGGAAGTGACCGGCCCTGTGGCTAAATCCACGCCTGTGATCGTGGAGTGTCCCACGGAAAATCCCTCCGACAACCGCCTCCAGATCGGGATGGAAGGCTCGGCTGTGGCCGACAACATACTCAGCGGCGCCTACTATTGCTCCACTGAGAAATCCAATCACCTCAACTATACGACCTTCGATCCGCAGACAATGCGTGTGCTCGGAGTCTGCTCCGACGGCTCTCTCGGATTCGTTACTCCCGCCGACCTCAAATATATCCCGGCCAACACCGCCTATCTGAAAGTGTCTCCCGGCACACCCGCCGAGTTTCGCTGTGTAGACCGCGAGGCCTTTACGGCCGATGTCGACGGCGTGGAGGCTGACAGCGACGCCCCTGTCGATGTCTACAACGTCGCCGGAGTTATTGTGCTGCGCCGGGCCACACGGTCTCAGATTGACGCGCTTCCCGCCGGCCTCTACATAGCCGGAGGGAAAAAGATCCTCATTCGCAGGTAAACGAATATCATCATAAAAAAATACCTCCCGCCCCGCGATTTGCTCTTGCATATTACGGGGCGATTTTGTAATTTTGAAAAATCATTGACCAAGACAACCGTATGGAAGATAAAGTCATCGTCGACGGGCTGACGTTCGTGCCCTATATCAGAAGAGAGGAGATACAGAAAGAGGTGAAGCGCATAGCCGCCGAGCTAAGGAAAGATCTCGAAGGGAAGAAACCTCTGTTTCTCTGCGTGCTCAACGGAGCTTTTATTTTTGCGGCCGACCTGTTCCGCGAGACAGGCATCAACGACGCCTCAATCTCTTTCGTGAGATATTCCAGCTATGAAGGAATGACATCCACAGGATGCGTGAAGCAGCTTATAGGCCTCAATGAGAACATCGACGGCCGCGACGTGGTTATAATAGAGGATATCGTCGACACGGGCCTCACGGCCTCGCAGATGGTTAACGACCTTAAACGCTACAACCCCAACTCCATACGCTTCGTCACCCTGCTCCACAAGCCGGAGAGTTCGAAGACTGGATTCAAGCCGGACTATGTGGCTTTCAACATCCCCGCGAAATTCATAATCGGCTATGGCCTCGACCTCGACGGCAAGGTGCGCAACCTGAAAGACATCTATGTCGTGAAAGAATGAATAAAGGTTAAAGGTTAGAGGTTAAAGGTTAAAGGTTAAAGAGTAAGTAATGGTTAGAGGTTAAAGAGTAACTATTGGGGGATAAAGATTGGAGGATTAAAGGGTAATAGGAAAGATGTTAGGGCAGATAACGGCTGATATAGCCATTACAGCTATTATTGCTGCGATTATACAGTTATCATTGCAGTGATTATTACGGAAAGAGAAAACCCAAAATAAGATAAGATAATGCTGAATTTAGTTTTATTCGGAGCGCCGGGCAGCGGCAAAGGCACACAGAGCGCGCGGCTCATAGATGAGTTCGGCCTCCACCACATCTCCACGGGAGAGGTGCTCCGCGACCATATAAAGCGCCAGACAGAACTCGGCAAGATCGCCGACAAATATATTTCTGAAGGACAGCTCATACCCGACGACCTCATGATAAGCATTCTCGATGAGGTGCTTGAGAAAGAGGCGAAAGGGAAAGCCGGTGTGATTTTCGACGGTTTCCCCCGCACCATCCCCCAGGCCGAGGCCTTGAAGGAACTTCTTCAGAAGAGAGGCACGGATCTGCATGCCGTAGTTGGACTCGAGGTGCCCGAAGAGGAACTTATCGAGCGTATGCTCAACCGAGGCAAAGAGACAGGACGTGCCGACGACAATATGGAAACCATAAAGAAACGTCTTGACGTATACCACAACCAAACCTCTCCCCTGCGCGACTATTACTGCAAGGAGGAGAAATATCTCAAGATAAACGGATCGGGAGTGGTAGACGACATCTTCAACGAAATCGCCGACAATATTTGCGCGAAGACAGGCGTGCACCGCAAAAAATAATATACGGCCATCCGTAAACGTTTTATAGCCATGAAGAGACTTCATGGCTATATTTTTTTATCCCTGCTGGCCTTCGTAGCCACGGTCATGTCATCATGCCGCTCAGCGAAGCTCAGCGAAGCCGACGCGGCTTTTGAGAGGGGTGAGTATTTCGACGCGCAGAAGATCTACCGCCAGGTCTACAACCGGCTTGACAGCCGCAAGGACCGGCAGCAACGCGGTGAGGTCGCTTTTGCCATGGCCGGATGCTACACGAAACTCAACATGGCTGACAGGGCTGCGGCCGCATGTCAGAACGCGATACGCTACGGCTATCCCGACTCTACGGTCTATCTGATGCTCGGTCGTGCTCTCCAGGCCACGGGGAAATATCAGCAGGCCATAGAGGCATACGATGACTTCATGCGCTACCGCCCGGAAAGCCTGTTGGCCGAGGAAGGGATAAGGGGATGCCGCATGGCAATCAGCGCGAAAGAGAGAGGCGCGACACGCTATGTGGTGAGAAATATGAAGACCCTCAACACACGCAGGGCTGACTATGCCCCGATGTTTGCCGGCACCGATTTCGACCGTCTGTATATCACCTCGACATCTGAGAAAGCCACCGGTCAGAAAGTATCCGGGATAACGGGAATGAAGAACGGCGACATTTTCGTGAGCCGCAAAGACGAGCGCGGACAATGGCAGCGTCCCGAGCCGGCCAAGGGGGAGATAAACAGCGATGCCGACGAAGGTATAGTAAGCTTCTCGCCCGACGGGCAGACAATGTATCTTACACGTGCGCCGCGCTCGGAATCTCACGACACTTCCGTTGAGATCATGACCTCGCGGCGCACGGACGCCGCCTGGAGCGCACCGCAACCCTTTCCCATCGGCACCGACACCCTCTCCGCCATAGGTCATCCTTCAGTAAGCCGCGACGGCAACTGGCTTTATTTCGCATCCGACCGGCCCGGAGGATTCGGAGGTCTCGACATCTGGCGCATAAGCCTCACGGAACCTGGCGCCGTGCCACATAATCTCGGGCCGCAAATCAACACGGAGGGTAACGAGTCGTTCCCTTTCTCACGCTCCGATTCTCTGCTATATTTCGCATCTGACGGACATCCCGGCTTCGGAGGTCTCGACATATTCAAGGCCACCCTCAACTCTACGGGCGACTACTGGAGTGTGGACAACATGGGAATGCCTGTAAACAGCCGCGGCGATGACTTCGGCATAACCTTCGGCCCGGGCGAATCGGGATTTCTGAGCTCAAACCGTGACGACGCCCGCGGACACGACCATATCTACAGTTTTGAACTTCCCGATCTCCGCATATTCATATCAGGGAGGGTGATGGATCGTGACGAAGAACCGGTCGCGGGCGCCGTGATACGTATCGTGGGCGACGACGGTACGAACCAGAAGGAGACCTCGCGCGATGACGGTTCTTTCCGGTTCCGTCTCGACAGAGGTGTGAGATATGTGATGAAGGCCGGCGCCCCCGGGTATCTCAACCTCAAGCAGGAATTCACCAGCGACGCGGCGGAGGAAGATGCCGAATATGCCGTTGACTTCATCCTTACCGCGCTCAACAAGCCTCAGGTGGCGGAGAATATCTTTTACGACTTCGACAAGGCCACACTTCGCCCCGAATCGAAAGAGGCCCTCGACGAGATAGCACAGATTCTGCGCGACAATCCATACGTCAGCATGGAGATGGCATCGCACACCGACCGGAAGGGGTCGGAAGAATACAATATGAAGCTCTCGGAGAGGCGCGCGCGAAGTGTGGTGGACTATCTCATAAAGGCAGGTATAGAAGAGGAGCGGCTCTCCCCGAAAGGCTACGGGAAAAGCCGCCCCAAGACGGTCACAAAAAAGATCGCGCGGGAGTATCCGCAATTTCCGGAAGGCACAGTCCTGACAGAGGAATATATCCTTACCCTGTCTTCGGCCGACCGCGAAGCCGCCGACCAGATAAACCGCCGCACGGAATTTCTTATAAAGGCCAATTAAAGGTTAAAGGGACTCTTTAACCTTTAACCTAATCTCTTTAACCTTTACTTAAGCCTTTACTTAAGGCTCCACTCCACGCCGTTCTTGGTGTCTTTGACATCGAAACCGAGGGCAGCGAGTTTATCGCGGATGAGGTCGGATGTGGCCCAGTCCTTGGCAGCCTTGGCATTCTTGCGCACCTCCATGAGGAGATCCACAGCCCCTTCATAAGCCTTTGCCGCAGAAGCGTTCTCTCCCTCGGCATTCATCTTCATGCCAAGGATCTCCACAAGGAAAATATCGAAAAGATGGCGCAGCCGTGAGAGATCCGCTCCGGAGAGCCGCACGCTGCCGTCGGTGGCGGAGTTGATGATCTTGCATGCCTCGAAGAGCTGTGCGATCACCTGCGGGGTATTGAGGTCATCGTCCATAGCCTCATAGCATCGCGTCTGGAAATCCGGCACCTCTATGGTCGACTTCTCGGCAGGCATGAGATTCTGCAGACGGCGATAACCGTCTGTGATCTTCTGGAGAGCCTTCTCCGCTGCCTGCAGGGCGGCGTTGGAGAAATCTACTGTGGAGCGGTATTGTGCCTGAAGAATGAAGAAACGGATCACCATAGGCTGATACGCCTGTTCAAGCAGAGGATGGGAACCTTCAAAGAACTGCTCGAGAGTTATGAAATTATTGTAACTCTTCCCCATCTTCTTACCGTTGATGGTGATCATGTTGTTGTGCACCCAGTATTTGACTGCCTCGTGTCCCTGCGCGGCAACACTCTGGGCAATCTCGCACTCATGGTGCGGGAAAAGGAGGTCGAGTCCGCCGCCATGTATGTCGAAACATTCGCCAAGATATTTCTCCCCCATCGTAGAGCATTCGAGATGCCATCCCGGGAATCCCTCGCTCCAGGGAGAGGGCCAGTGCATGATATGCTCCGGCGACGCCTTTTTCCAAAGGGCGAAGTCAAGCGGATTGCGCTTCTCGTCCTGGCCGTCGAGCGAACGCGTGGTGGAGAGCAGATCCTCGATATTACGGCCCGAGAGCTTGCCATAACGGTGGTCGCGGTTGTATTTCTCCACATCGAAATAAACCGACCCCTGGCTCTCGTAGGCATATCCTGCCTCGAGAATCTTCTTCACATATTCAATCTGCTCTATGATATGGCCGGAGGCATGAGGCTCAATGCTCGGAGGGAGCACGTTGAGCGCCTCCATGTCGTGATGATAACGGTTGAGATAGAGCTGCACCACCTCCATCGGTTCGAGTTGCTCGAGACGCGCCTTCTTGGCGATCTTGTCCTCGCCCGAGTCGGCATCATGCTCGAGATGGCCCACATCGGTGATATTCCTGACGTATCTCACCTTATAGCCCAGGTGACGCAGATAGCGGAAAAGGATGTCGAAAGTGATCGCGGGGCGTGCATGCCCGAGGTGTGCGTCGCCATATACAGTAGGCCCGCACACATACATGCCCACATGGCCTTCATGGATAGGCTTGAAAGGCTGCTTGACGCGTGTGAGCGAATTGTAGAGCGTAAGGTTGTTGTCCATTGGGTTAGATGCTTATAGATTTGACATATCCTGCCGGCGCCAAAGCCCCGGCAGGATATGATGTCCATCTGTGGTTTATGTTCAGTTGTTGCCTATTCCCTGATTCTTGCGGGGAAGGATCTCGCCGAACTGAGCCTCATATTTCTTGATATTGTCGGTCAGGGCGAACATGAGCTGCTTGGCGTTCTCGGGGCTCATGATGATGCGGCTCACCACCGGAGCCTGAGGCATGCCGGGAGCGGCGAAGATGAAGTCCATGAGAAACTCGTTGGGACCGTGGCCGATCATCGCGAGGTTGCTGTATTTGCCGTCGGCGATCTCGGGACGGAGCTGGATCTGAAGCTGGTTCTGGTTCTGATTTTCTGGATTTGCCATTTTATGAGTTTTTATCTGTTATTGATGATTGTGAATGCCCGGCACTGAGTGTCGGAGACGGTCCGGCGACGATATAGGGCGCCTTCATGTTTTGGAACGCGAAGATAACTAAAAAGCGTCACATTTGCAAACCCTCTTACACTTCCGGGGCTTCTGCGGATGTCGTTTTCTCCATACTCGACACAATCCGGCCGTCGGCCATCTCCACCGTACGGTCGGCGATAGAGGCCATGTCGCGGTCGTGGGTCACCACCACGAATGTCTGTCCGAGTTCCTGCCGGAGGCGCTGTATCACGTCCTGGATCTCCCGGCGGTTGTGCGAGTCGAGACTGCCTGTAGGCTCATCGGCAAACACGACACGCGGACTGTTGACAAGGGCTCTGGCTATTGCGGCGCGCTGTTTCTCACCTCCCGAGAGTTCCGAAGGCCGGTGGTCGAGACGATGACCCAGACCGAGATCATCGAGGAGGCGCCGCGCTTCCGCGAAAGCCTCCCTCTTTTTCCGCCCCGCGATCAGCGCGGGCATCGCCACATTTTCCAGTGCCGAGAATTCAGGAAGCAACTGATGGAACTGGAAGACAAAACCTATGTGAAGATTGCGGTATTCCGAGAGCTTCCTGTCCTTGAGGGTGAGGAGATCGGTATCGTCAAACCATACACTTCCAGAATCGGGGCGGTCGAGAGTACCCGCAATCTGAAGCAGGGTGGTCTTTCCGGCCCCTGAAGGGCCTACGATAGCCATGATCTCCCCTTCGGGAATCACAAGAGAGACATCATGAAGCACGGTCAGAGGTCCGTATGATTTGGTTACATTTCTTATTTCAAGCATTTAAACATATCTTTTCTTTTATACTCCGGTGATCCTTCTCACGGCATAGTTGGCCAGGAAAATTCCGAATATGGCCGGGATAGTGGCTATTGTGCCATAGGAAGTGCGTTTGTTGATAGTGTTAACCTCGAGAAGGGAATGCGACATCGGTTTCTCCGTACTTGCCACGACCTTGAGTGGCCTGCGCAATCCCTCCGCCTTAAGTTTCTGGCGCACAGCCCTGGCAAGGCCGTCCTCACGGGTCTCCCAAAGATCGAAATAACCAATCTTGGTGGGATCTACCCTTCCTCCGGCCCCCATTGAGGAGATGAGGGGGATATGGTTGGTCAGACAATGGGATATGAGGGCGGTCTTGGGACCTACCGTGTCGATGGCGTCGATCACAATGTCATAATGACGGTCGTGGAAAAGTCCCGGAATGCTTTCCGCGGATAGAAACTCCATACGGGAATCTATACGCGCTTCAGGGTTGATGTCGTGAAAACGTTCGGCAAAGAGAAACACTTTGGATTCTCCTACAGTGGAACGCGTGGCAATCAGCTGGCGGTTAATATTGCTCTCCGCCACAGAGTCGGCATCGATAAGGGTGAGACGGCCTACACCTGTGCGCACAAGCATCTCGGCGGCATATCCACCTACGCCACCGACTCCGACCACCAGCACAGAAGCGGCGCGCAGGGCATCCACACCCTTCTCTCCAATGAGACGAAGGGTGCGGTCATTCCAGTTCTCGGAATCCTGCGACGGCCCCATCGACGGTGTCACTGTGTGATCCATGAACCTTTGAAGCCTGTCTCCTCAAGCGTCTTTACAACCTCGGCGGCTTTAGCCGCGTCGTCAGGCACTCCATGGTTCTCAAGAATCTTGTCGGCTGTGGAGAGATCGAGGCTCCACTCCTCATTGGGGAAACGGCTGTTCATAGCCTTAAGGATGGCTGCGGAACAGCCGGCACATTTCGCGTTTGTCTTGAATTTCATATCTTTGTAAAGGTTAAAGGGTTGATGGTTAAAGATGAAAGGGGTGAGGAGGGAGAGTTGAGGAGGGAGGGAATATAGAGAGTTTAGGGAATTTAGGGAATTTAGGGAATTTAGGGAGGTTAGGGAAATGATTCTAAACTCTAAACTTTAAACTCTAAACTCTAGCTTTAAGCTTTAAACTTTAAACTTTAAGCTCCGAAGCCGCAGCGAGTTCATCACCACGCAGACGGAGGAGAATGCCATCGCTGCAGATGCAATCATTGGGGTGAGCATTATTCCGAAGGCGGGATAGAGCACTCCGGCTGCAAGGGGAATGCCAAGCACATTGTAGATGAACGCCCAGAAAAGATTCTCCTTTATCACCTTGAGTGTGGCAGCTGAAAGACGCAATGCCCGCGGTATATAGAGAAGACGCCCTGACACTATCGTGACCTGGGCCACCTCAATCGCGATATCACTTCCGCCACCCATGGCTATAGCCACATCTGCCTCGGCCATCGCCTGAGAGTCGTTGATTCCGTCACCGGCCATTGCCACGAAGTGTCCTTCAGACCGGAGACGCCTTACAGCATCTTGTTTACCCTGCGGAAGCACTCCCGAGATCACCTCCTCTATGCCAGTCCGGGCCGCAACATATTCAGCGGTCGCCCGGCGGTCGCCCGTAATAAGGACAGTACGCACTCCCATATCCTTGAGAACCGCCACAGTCCGAGCGGCATCAGGGCGCACAGTATCGGCCACTTTCACAGCCATCAGCGTGACACCCTTTCGTCCCACGAACACTACTCCGGCCCCCTCTCCGGCCCATAACACAGCGAGACGGGAGAGTTCCTCCGGCACATCCGCCCCCTCCTCAGCTGCGAGGGCCTCATTGCCAATCCACACAGCGTCGCCCTCTACCGAGCCACATATCCCCTTTCCGGGGATATTGTCGAGGTTGTCCGGCTGACGGGGCGCCTCCCCTGCGAGACCCTCCGATGCCCATTCAGCCAAGGCGCGGGCAAGAGGATGGGTGGAGCGTTCCTCCAGGGCATATACAGCCCTAAGCAACTCGCGGTCGGGATCAGTGCTGCATTCCGTCACTTTCGGGCGCCCTTCCGTAAGCGTACCGGTCTTGTCTATTGCGAGCACATCGACTTTCTTAAGCTCCTCAAGCGCCGCGGCCTCCTTGATAAGTATGCCCGACGACGCCCCACGCCCGATGCCGACCATTACCGCAGTGGGCGTAGCCAGCCCAAGCGCGCAGGGGCACGCTATGACAAGCACCGACACCGCCGCGAGCACAGCCATCGGCAGGTAACCCTCACCGAAGGCTGTCCAAACGACAAAAGTCAGCACAGACAGCGCTATCACAACAGGCACGAACACCCGGCTTATGCGGTCGACAAGACGTTGGACCGGGGCTTTCGAGCCCTGCGCCTCCCGGACGCACTCGATGATGCGGGCAAGCTCCGTGGCTGCTCCCACTTTAGTGGCCTCAACGACAATGGTGCCATTGATGTCGAGTGTTCCTGCCGACACTGTGTCGCCGGATGTCTTCTCGACACCTTCAGGTTCGCCGGTAAGCATACTCTCGTCGACCGAGGCTACTCCCGACACGACCTTGCCGTCGACCGGGATACGGTCGCCGGGGCGCACAGAGAGCATGTCGCCGGGCACTATCTCTCCTATGCGCACGGTGCGGACATTTCCGTCAGGATCGACAAGACGTGCCTCGGAGGGCTGCAGTCCCATCAGGGCTCGAATGGCATCCCCGGTGTCGCGGCGAGCGCGTCCCTCAAGGAATTTGCCGGTGAGCACGAACGCTATTATCATGGCCGAGGCCTCGTAGTAAAGGTCGGCGGGGATACCGCGTGAGGTGAAGTAGGAAGGGTCGAAAGTGTTGAACAACGAGAAGAGGAAACTGACGAGTGTGGAGACCGCCACCAGAGAGTCCATGTCGGGACGGCGTTGGAAAAGATGGCGCAGACCGTTGACGTAGAAGCGGCGGCCGCTCAACACCATCACGGCGAGGGCAAGAGCCATCTGCACATAACTGTCGCCGGGGAAATGGACATGGAGCATGCAGATAACACTGAGAGGGATCGTGAGCGCCCAGGCGATCCACAGATCCCTCTTCATGCGCCGGTATTGCCGCAGCTCCGCGTCGCGTTTCTCCTCCACGGCTTCCGCGGCCGACCGCGCCACGATCATCTCGTAGCCTGCCTCCCGCACGGCTTGCGCAACCTTCTCGGGCGAGGTGACAGAGGGATCCCAGGAGAACGACACCTCCGAGGAGGCGAAATTCACAGCAGCCGACTCCACGCCGGGCTGTTCTCCGACGGTCTTCTCGACAGTGCCGGCGCAGACGGCACACATCATACCCGTCACGGGGAAAATACCTTTCTTTATATTGTCTTTCATAAGTTTTGACTTAAACTTGAATCCGGTCTCTTATTATAACGCAAAAATACCGGATTTAACGCATGAGTATGCGCCAGTTCTTTGGATAGAGGTTATTCACGCGGCTTCCGATATTTTTCGCGGGCCCGAGAAGCAACCCTTTGTAAGCCATTACCACTATGCCTTTCGGCACCTCCGGGCCCACCGTCACAGATTCCCTGCGCAGATATGCCAGGGCGCGGTCGAGATCAAGCTCGGCGACAGGCCACGCATTCCTGTCGAAATCTACCGAGAGAATATCCTCCACCGGAGGAACGTCATGACACCGGAGTGCGCCCTTCCCTTTTGGTAAAGCAACGCGACGCGGCGCCGGACGAGGCTCAAAATTCCCGGGACGGCGGAACACAGCTAAAAACAACCCCTCACCCTCCGTGATGTGGGGCATGAAGCGGAACACCGGAAGGTCGGTATCTATTCCGCCGGCTATCCCCCATTCGGCGGGAAATTCCGGATCAAAAGGCTCGAAACCGAGCGTGTCGCGGATGTAGGCGGCGTTCTCCTCGTTCTCATGGCGATTGAAGGTGCAGGTGGAATAGATCAGGAATCCACCCGGCGCCACCGTCGCGGCGGCATTAGCAAGGATCTCCCTCTGCAGCGACGCGCATCTCTCCACCAGCTCCGGGCTCCACTGGGCCACAGCCTCCGGCTCCTTACGCATCATCCCCTCTCCTGAGCAGGGAGCGTCGACAGCCACGATATCGAAAGTATCGCCGTTGCGGGCGAACCTGGCGCTGTCGCAATTTGTGACCGAAACATCGGGATAGCCCCACTTGGCGATATTCTCACGGAGTATGCCGGCCCTGCGCGACACATATTCATTGGCCACGATCTCAGTGCCGTCGGGGAGAGCATCGATCATGGCCGTGGTCTTTCCACCGGGCGCCGCACACATGTCGAGCACCCGCAGACGCAGGTCTGCGGAACGCGATCCCGTCTCATCCTGAAGCCGGGCGGCAATACGTCGGGCCACAGTATAATGGATCATCGAAGAGGCATCCTGCACGTAATATGCCCCGGCATGCAGCAACGGATCGAGAGTGAACACCGGACGGCTGTCGAGATAATATCCCCGCGCACACCATTTCACCCGCCGGCTCCCTGCGAAAGCATCAGACGGCTTCCTGCCGTTAAGCCTGACAGAAACAACCGGCGGCTTATCCATGGCGCGAAAGAAATCGGCGGCCTCACCGCCGAGCAACCCGGCCATCATTTCCTTGAACTGAATCGGCAACTCCATATTTTAATCCTAACTTTTTGCAAAAGTAGTAATTTTTTTTAGTAATTTTGTATGTATGAAACTTGCAACCGCATTATATCTTGTTCCTGTCAATATAAGCGACGCCCCTCTGCGCGACACACTGCCGGAGGGTAACCTCGATGTGCTCCGAGGCCTGCGCCACATCATAGTGGAGAATGTCAGGACAGCACGCCGGTTTCTGAAACGCTGCGACCCTGCATTCGATATCGCGGCCGTCACCTTCCATGAACTCAACCGCCACACCGATCCCGCCGATGTCAGCTCCTACCTCGATCCTCTGAGAGCCGGAGAACCCGTCGGGGTGATGAGTGAGGCCGGATGCCCTGCCGTAGCCGACCCGGGGGCACTCGCCGTGAGCATCGCGCAGCGTGAAGGACTCCGGGTGATCCCTCTCGTAGGGCCATCGAGCATACTGATGGCTCTCATGGCATCAGGATTCAACGGACAGGGTTTCTCATTCAACGGTTATCTTCCGATCGACGCCCGCGAAAGGGAAAAGAAAATCAGAGACCTTGAGGCATTGTCGAGGAAGCTCGACATGACCCAGATCTTCATAGAGACCCCCTACCGCAACAACCGCATGGTGGAGAGCCTCTGCCACACGCTTAAAGGCGACACCCTGATATGCGTGGCCTGCGACATAACAGACCCCGAGAAGGAGTCGATCCGCACACTCCCGACCTCACGCTGGAAACGGGAGAAATATGATTTCGACAAACGGCCTGCGATTTTCCTTATCTATTCACACTGAAGAAGAGAACGACAAAAATATGCCACGCAAGAAGATATCATTTGATGGACAGATGCGTCTACCCTTCGAGGAATGGGAAGATGAGAGGCCCGCACTTCCCATAAAACGCGATGTCTATGCCCACGCGGAGATTCCCCAGCCGAAAAAAGAACTGAGAGAGCCTGCGGAAAGGCTCCTCAACTACATGTCGCTCGCATCGGGGTCAAGCGGCAACAGCTGCTATATCGGCACTCCCCGGGGAGGTATCATAATCGATGCCGGCATAAAGGCGGATGTCATCGAATCCACGCTTAAAGGGAATGGCATTGACATGAAGAGGGTGGCCGGGGTGCTTCTGACCCACGATCATTCCGATCATGTGCGTTTCGTCTACTCCCTTCTGCGCGCCCACAAGCACCTTCGCCTCTATTGCACCAACAGGGTGCTCAACGGCATTCTGCGCCGCCACAGCATATCCAAACGCATAAAAGACTACCATCAGCCTATCTTCAAAGAGATTCCCTTCACCATAGGCGATCTGGAGATCACGGCTTTCGACGTGCCCCACGACGGCACCGACAATATGGGATTCTCCATCGAGTTCGACGGGCGCCGTTTCGTGCTCGCCACCGACCTGGGAGCAGTGACGGAACGTGCGCGCCATTACATCAGCCGGGCCAACTATCTGGTGATTGAGGCCAATTACGACCTCAACATGCTTCGTATGGGACGGTATCCGGAATATCTCAAGGCCCGCATACAGACTGAGATCGGCCATCTCGACAACATGCAGACAGCCGCTTTCCTTAAAGAGATAATAAATCCCGACCTGAAATACATATTCCTATGCCATCTCTCACAAGACAACAACACCCCTCAGAAAGCGCTCGCCGCTGTCAGGGACGCACTTGAGGAGGCAGGCAAGAAAGTCGGCAATGCCCTTGGCACGCTCGACGACCGTAACGCCGATGTGCAGCTTATGGCCCTTCCCCGTTTCGAACCTACGCGCTGGTTTGTGTTCCGGCCCCTACCGGAGGATCCGCGCTCATGATGATATTGAGGAGGGGTCCTTCTATTCCGTTGGGCGCTATGCCGGCCCTGACCTCAAACCGCAGGTAGACACCCCCGCAGTCATACACGCTTATCTCCGTCTCCTCATCGCTTACAGCCTCATGGGCAGTGAAGTCGATCCGCGAGCTCTCGTCAACACGCAAGCTCTGGAGTATGTAGCTCTGGAGGTCAAGAGGAAGAAGATCCCCGAGATAGATGTTGTAGATCGTCACATTGCGGTGGTCGAGGACATCCACCTTCCACAGACCGGGCGACCCCTGCACATCGGTGTAGAGAGGAGCACCCTGACCATCGGTCAGGACTCCCTCAAAATCGTACTCAGTAGAGTCGAGAGGCTCTCCGACCTTTATGGCGTCGGCAAGACTGCGTACAGTCATGGCTATGTCATTGTCGGCGTGGAAATCATATACATCCTCCCTGGGCACCGACATCACGGGCGCCTGACGCTCCTGCTTCCGGCAGCCTTGCGGGAGAAACACGGCCGTCACCGCTACAATCATCACGGCCACGGTCTTAAATCCTATTGTAAAATCATGCGTGCGCATGGCTTCAATGCACTGACAGTGTCTTTTCTTTTAACACTTAATAACATTTTCGGCCGCAAAGTTATATCAAAATTTCGAATTTCGCAAATAAATCCATTCCCATTTTAGCCCCTATCGGGTCAGCGTAAGCGAGAGGATGAACTCCCTGCCCCGTAGGGAATAATCATAGGAGAATCTGTCGAGACCGCTGAAGACCGTATATGAATAGTTTCGGCAATCAAGCAGGTTGCGGACCTCAAACCCAATCCGCATTTTTCCGACATCATACGAGACTCCCGTGTCGAAAAGCGACATTGTCTTGAAGTCATCTTCCGTAACCTCCCTACGTGTCACCTCAGCCGCGAACTTTATCCGCATACCGGCAGCCGGGAAACATGACACATCGATATCGTGATCCTGGCTCCTGAAAGATTGTGAACGTCCGAGATAACGCGACACGCTGCGGGAAAACCCACCCCTGTATCCAATCTCCAACCATCCTACGGGACTGCTCGTTACGGAATGGGTGAGGGAGAAGCGACGGCCACGGGCATTGACCACGATTCCGTTCTGCTCTCTCCTTTCACGGCTCCAGCTTCCGGCTCCTCTGACAGACAGTTTCGTGTTGATCTGCCGGATATTCTTCGAAATCCCGAGATTCGACGAAAACGAACCTGAAGTATTGGGAAGCAACGTCGATGTCGATACCACAAGACCAGAGCTCACCTCCTGATGCGGCAGGAGATTATTTCTGACCGACGACCACGAGATATCGAGATTGGCGAACCAGAGGCTCACCGGAAGTTTGAAATCATAATGACCTATGACAGTGAGAAGATCCCTTTTCGACAATATACCCGAGGCATAAGAGATCGACATATAGTCGCGCATCACAGGAGCTGTAAGGAAATCGAAGACATCTCCCAGCTGTTGAGACCATGATGCTGTGAACCTCACAGTCGATCTGTAGGAAAGTTTATAATTAAGATAGCAGGAGGCCCCGGCCAGGAAATGGATACCGGCATCTGATCCGCTCACGCTTCCCCTATTTTTCCAGTCAACGTCCTCAAGCGCTAACGGAAAAGATATGTTCGCCACAAGTCTGTCATAACGCGATGCGTAGGAGTATCCGGGATGGATGGATAATGACGTGGAATTACCTTCAAGACGGTTGGAGGCGCCATCGGCCATTTCAGACCCGGTGCCGGAATATGAGAGGTGGGTGCGTATCCTGTCAGAGACAAAACGTATGGCAACGGGCAGACTGATTCGCGACCGTCCGCTCTCGAGCGTACATGAGAAACGTTCGCTGATCCGGAATCTGTGACCCGTGGCGCTCTGCGACATGAACCCCCCGTCATCGCTCATGCCGGAAGCGTCAATAATTCCGCGAGGCGTAGAGGATAATTCAACACGGAACTCGCTGTTCCATCTTGTTTTACCGTGCCTCCATCCAGTGGTGAACAGATCACGCAGATCATACCGGTCTGTTTTATCCCGCTGGGAAATGAGCCTTCCTTCTCTCTCAACAGGAACTGACGATCTTCTCAGCGTTGCTCCTAAAGAGAGCTCGTTGCTGAAAAATAGATCATCGCTGTTGACCTTGTACTCAACGGAGAACGCGGGGTTGTGTATATCAGAGAGCGATGATGTCTGGCTTACGACGGATATGTCTGATACTCCGTCGAAATAAAGACGTCGGTCGGAGAACCCATATTCCGCACGGGTAAAAGAATAGCCCGCATTGGCACGCAGAGTTGTCTCCTTCCCGAGTCTGTCCATGAGATCAAGACCGCACGAGGCATCTACGGGCTCAAGCCATCGCCGTCGGCTGAAAGGAGGGGAGGATGCCGACAGGTCTCCCAGCACCTCATCCGCCACCCCTTTCAACCGTTCACCTCCGGTATCGTAATGACGGATATTGTCACGCCCCGAGAATTCCTCTATGTCGCTCCCCTTGAGAGTGAGGATGGTCTGAAAATCCTCGCGAAAAAGCATGCTTGCCCCCGACGCCTCCCAGGGTACACGCTCTCCATAGCCCCCTTTCACCTCATACGTGCCGACCGGGCGTAGCCTGGCCTTCGGTTTGAGGCGCACATTGAGAGCCACATTGTCGTTGAAGACCTTGCGGTCAATCTTCACACCCTGGTGATTGTTGAGTATCTCTATGGCATCGACATAAGAGGCCGGAATATTGGTTGTAGCCACGCCGTATCTTCCCCCGAGCATATCCATACCCTCGATATAGAAATCGGAGATGGCCTTTCCGTTATACTTTATCTCACCCGACTCCATCACCTCAACCCCTGGAATCTTGCGGAGTGCCTCTTTCAGTGATATATCTCCCTTCCCCGCGAAGGCGGAAAGCAGATAAGAAACTGTGTCGCCGCGCAGTCTTACGTCTGGAGCCTTGACCGTCACCTCGCGCAATTGTCTCGCGCTTCTCGACATCTCAACATCCAGACAGGAGGAGGCATTGCGTAGCGTGCGTACTTCGGTCTCGTATCCCAGACGGCTGAAAACCAGCGACACCTCCGGCTCAGTGACGCTGAACGAGATCCTGTATACGCCTTTATTGTCGGTCATCACATAAGCGCTCGACGCGCCTGCGGTCTTCAGGCGTACCATGACCGAAGCCAAGGGTTTATCACCATCTGTCACGTTCCCCTCTACAACAACTTTATTGTCGCCTCTCGCCACTAAGAACGATATCAACGTCAACAGACACAATATGACTCTACTCCACATTGTCTACACAATTATCATTTCTTCATGCTGCCTGCTCCAACAACTTTTATCGAACCTCCTTTACTTACAATCTCGGGTTTAGGAGGATTCTCCTTATGACCTTTTTTGAGCTCTCCGGCTGTATATTCAAGAGGAATAACACCCTGCTTATGCCTCCTCACTGCCACTCCGTTGACCTTCACTTTCCCCTCCATAACCTCCATCACACTTATCGACTGGGGATCGATCGTAGAGAAGGGGTCGCGGTCATACCAGTTCTTACGCTCCACAAAGCCATCGCGACTGATGGAAACCACATTCGGCTTATTCTCGGCGGCTATTCCACACCCGGCACTGCGGAACATCACGGCCTCAAACCGATGGTTGCCGTCGGCATCCTCCGCCCTCATAACAAGCCCCGGCAGACCGGTTATCTTCCAAGGGCCGAACGGCACGGGAATATCCAGGGCATACCACGCAGTCCACCGTCTACCCCCATAATCCGTCACGGCCTTACGGCACACATATCCGCAAACAGTGTCCGTGCCCTCCGCGTCGTGCCACTCCATCAACGGCATCTTCTCCTCATACCTGTATCTCTCGGGAGCCATATCGGCATAAACCATAATCTTGCCATCGGGGATCGAACTCATGACGGTCTGATCGAAATAGCTCTCGGTTTTCAGGGCTTTCAGAGCATATTCATCCACAAGCCCGTCGTCTACACCCGGCATCGACGACACGGAATCAAGCCTGAAAGCCGAGTAATCGGAAAATTTCGATCTATCTTCCCCGATTTGAAGGATGCAGTTGTAGGTTTCCGAAAGATCACCTGATGCCGTCTGCCCTTCCACATCATAACGGTAGATGCAGTCGTAAAGAGCGGCGGTCTGGGCATACGAAGTGCCGGCAGCCATGATCATGGCCACGATAACATATTGCTTCATATAGTTTTATTAAATTATAATATAATTATCGAGAAAGTTTTTTGAAGGATCCGTAACTTACGACACGCACACTGTCCATGCTTTGCGTAGCTCTCAGATGTTGTCGGGTCTCACCTTGCCCCAACAGATGCACATAAATGATTCCGTCAGGATATTCCGGATCGCTTTTTACCACTTCTATGCTCTTTATCCTCCCTGGGTCGAGTGAGCTCATGGTTTCATAATCAATCAGCTTACCATCGACCATCACGGCAGGTTTTCCAGATGCTTCATAAGCCTGCACACTATCCAGATGAATAACAGTCTTACCGCTGCCAGTATCACCACTGTCGTTGTCATGGAAACTCTGAAATGCGTTTATCGTATCCAACCGGTCGAATACCGAGGCCATGGTCGGGGCCGACAAAAACAATGCCGAAGCCAATGCCGCGGAAATGACGACAAGACCTGTGACATATACCGGAAGTCGTGAATTTTCCTTCTCCATCATCATGATCCTCGCCTTGAGTTTACTATTGCCCAAGCCGTTAGCGAATACGGAAAGCCGCTTGCCGGTGACTCTTTCCAGCAACATGTATTGGTATTCCCGACGATCGAAGCCGGAACCTACCACATCCATGTCCGCCTGAAATTCATGAACCGCCCGGATCTCTCTCATCATCAACCATACCAGCGGGTTCCACCATTGGGCCACGGCAACTATCCTTCCAAGCACCAGGTCGAGGTAATGCCTGTGGGCCACATGGCTACTCTCATGGCAGACAACCATCGCCGACAAAACGGAAAGCTCCCCTTCAGACACATATATCCTTCCCCAAAAAGAGAACGGCGAGAAGTCATCCCCTTTGACTACGGTGATGGTATGGCCGAAAACCTCCACCTTCCTTCCTCTGAGACATCTACGCAGCATCATCGTTATCCCGAAAAGGGAATAAAGCGTCACAACCGACATTCCAGTCACCATGATCCATGCCATAATGCCATATATCCAAGAATAAGAAACTGACATTTCCAGCGGGATCAACGCTCTCACATCCATTCCTTGGCCGTTTGCAACAGGCAAGGAATTCATATCCTCCATGCCCGAGAAATATGTCATGATAATAGGCAAAACCAATGCACATATATAGATGGAAAGTAATGTCAACCTTCTCAGCTCAGCACACTTACGGCGCGACATCAGAAGCATATAGACTGCAAACATGATCGTCAGGATAATGCCACTTTTTATTGAATATACAAGCAGTGCTCCCATATCATTTCTTTTTTTCTATGATCTTTATTACTTCCTTGAGCTCATCGGCATCAAGCTGTTCATCCTCGACAAGAGCCGATACCATATTCTTGAAACTATTGTCGAAATAGTTTCTCAGCATTTCCCGAAGAGTGGATTTGCAGTAATTCTTCTTTTGCAGCAAAGCTTGATATCTGTATGATCCCCCCTGTTTCTCGTGGCCTACATATCCTTTTCCTTCCAAAACTCTCACAACAGTCGATACAGTATTGATATGCGGTTTGGGCTCGGGCATATAGTCAAGTATCTCCTTGACAAAAAGAGGACCGTGTTGCCAGAAGATCTGCATAATCTCCTCCTCTTTGGCCGTCAGTTGGGGTCGTTTGACAGGCATATTTTTGTAATTTTAGATTTCGTATTACATTAGACTTTCCACCGGATATCCGCGGCTGATTGTCAGGAATGAGGGAGGATATCACTTGGACACTGCAAAGGTACAACTATTTTTGTAGTTGACAAACAAATTCAACTATTTTTATAGTTGAACGGACAAAAAAACACTTCTAAGGAAATGCCATCCACCTATCCGCGGATAAATAGAGAAAGCAGGACTGAAACAGCAGCTATTCATTTTTGCCTGTCTCAGTCCTGCTTAGAGCGCTCTTAAAACAATCTTACGCGCAATCGCTCCTTATCAACTTATACTGTTATGTCAACGTGTGTAGAGGAAGCGTTTGATGCTTCGTTTCGGAGTCTTCTCAAATTCGTTGGGCATAAGCACTATCTTCGCTATCTGCTCGTAAGGGGCCACGAGTTTATTGAGCTCCTTGCGCACATTCTCCATGGCGTCGTCCATATCTCCGACCGAGACACCGAGTTTATCGATCGCCTCATAGTCGGGATACACAAGCGCCGTCAGTTTTCCGTCGCGGTCTACGACAAGGCTTTCGGAAACAAACGGCATATTGTTGAGCTTAGCCTCAATCTCCTCAGGATATATGTTCTGGCCTGACGATGAGAGCAGCATGGTCTTGGAGCGCCCTCGCAGGAAAAGCGTGCCGTCGCTGCTACGTGTGCCCATGTCGCCGGTGTGAAGCCAGCCCTCAGCGTCGATCACGGCCGCCGTAGCCTCAGGATTCTTGAAATAACCCTTCATAAGATTGGTGCCCCTAACACATATCTCGCCGGGGATATGCTCCGGATCAGGCGACTCCACCTTGCTCTCCATGATGGGAAGCGTCTTCCCCGACGACCCGACGATAAACTTACGCCACGGAGTGTAGGAGATGAGAGGGCCGCATTCCGTCATGCCGTAGCCCACTGTAAAAGGAAACTTTATCTTGTGAAGGAACTCCTCAACCTCATGGTTGAGCGGTGCTCCACCGACAATCACCTCCTCAAACTCGCCGCCGAATGCATCGACAAGCTTCTTGCGAATCTTGGAATAGATAAGCGAGTCAAGAAATGGCACCGCAAGCGTCCAGCGCATGGTCCCCTTTGAAATCATCGGCAATATCTGGTTCTTATAGATCTTCTCGAGAATCAGAGGCACACAGACCACAAGATTAGGCCTAACCTCTGCCAGGGCCTTCAGCAGCACACGTGGCGATGGGGTCTTGCCAAGAAGCGTGACATGCGAGCCTACCGCAAGTGGCGTGAGCATATCAAAGGCACACCCATAGGCATGTGCCATAGGAAGGAATGCCAAGGCCCTCGAGTTGCGGAAGTGCAATTCAGAATGAATGCCGAAACACACGTTGCCAGCAAGATTCTCTCCAGTAAGCATCACTCCTTTGGAAAAGCCAGTGGTGCCGGAAGTATAGTTTATCTCCGTCACCTCATCGTTGTCACGGTCAATATACTTCACATCACCACTCGTATAGCCGTGTGTATAACGACGGTTGAACCGACGTTTAAGCAGTCTTATATGTCTTTGCAATTCTGTGTCGGGGGCCTCATGAAGCACATTTCTTGTCTCAAGGCTAAGCACTCCGCTCACATTCAGAAGCGACTCCGGCTCTATATGTTCCCATATATTGTCAGAGACAATGAAAAGGCGGGCTTCCGAATGATTCACTATATGCGTCACATCAAGAGGATTAAACTCAGGAAGAATAGGCACTATCACCCCACCGTAGGTGACCGTGGCCATATAGGCCCTGACCCACTCCACAGAGTCCTTTCCGCAAAGAGCCACCTTATCGCCCGGTTTAAGGCCAAGCGACTCAAACAACATATGGATCTGCGCGATGCTGGTAGCGAACTCCCCGTATGTTATGGTATTGTTCTTACCGTATTCCGACAACGCTGGAAGATCCCAGTTTTCAATGAAACTCCGCTCGTATATTTTTATAAAATTCTGTATCTTCATCATATTATATAAAATTAAAGGGCAAGACGGTATATCTCACGACAATCGTCCATGGTCAGCGGCACATACTTGCCGAGCGATGGGCCCATGTTGTATTCGAGGCTCTTCACCATAGCCTCGATATCCGGCTCCTTCCCCACGAGCTCACGCAAGGAAGTGGTAAGGCCTATGTCATGATAGAAATCCTTAAGCGCGCTTATCCCGGCTGCTATGATGTGGTCAGTGTCAAGGCCCTGAGGGTTAACGCTCATCACGTTGATGGCGAACTTCCATGCCATGTCAGGATTCCTCTTAGCCACAAACAGCAACCACGCGGGAACTATGCACGCCAGGCCGGCGCCGTGAGCCACATCGTAAAAGGCCGACACCTCATGTTCAAGCCGGTGTGACGACCAATCCTCCTCCTTCCCAACTCCGCAGAGCCCGTTGTGGGCGAGCGTACCTGCCCACATGATGTCGGCGCGTGCCTCATAGTCGTCAGGATTCACGCGGAGGGTAAGGGCCTGATCCATTATATCGCGCATGATTGCCTCCGAATAGGCGTTGACGAGCTGGGCCGTGGTGTTGGAGAAATAGCGTTCGAATATATGGCATAACATATCGGCCACTCCGCAGGCTGTCTGAAACCAAGGAAGCGACATCGTCAACTCAGGATTCATCACTGCGAAACGCGGACGGATCAGCTCCGAACCGATTGATATCTTATGGAGACCGTCGGCATCTTTCTTCGTAATCACTGTCTTGCAGCTCCCCTCGCTTCCGGCTGCGGGAATAGTGAGCACCACTCCTATAGGCAATGCAGCCGAGGGCGTGGCCTTTCCGCAGTAGAAATCCCAGAAATCGCCACTGTAGACAGCACCAACCGCAATAGCCTTCGCGGTATCGATCACTGATCCCCCTCCTACGGCAAGCATAAAGGTCACTCCCTCTTTTACGGCCATGGCGATACCCTCATACACGAGATCGGCTTCCGGATTGGGTTTCACACCTTTGAGCGTGACGTAGTCAAGCCCCTCCGCCTTAAGAGAGTCGGTAACATCTTTGATCAGTCCGGAGCGCTCCGCAGAGCCGCCTCCGTATACAAGCATGACTTTTCCGGCGCCATAGCGCTTAAGAGTTTTTCCCACCTCCTTCTGGGTGCCCCGGCCGAAAATGAATTCCGTAGGCGAATGAAAGATGAAATTGTCCATAATATGATTTCCGGATTTAATTGAATATATACTCTCAATATGAAAGTCCCGCCTATCTTACCCGCTATCTCATAGGATAAGGGCAGGGCATACACTTACATAACAAATAATTCAGGACTTCTGACATATTTTTCTTCTCAAAAACAGACGCATGCCAAGGAAGCGCCGATGGCATGCGTCTGTTTTTATGTCTGACGGTATGTCAGTATGTCATATCTCGACTTCCGCCGCGAGTTTCTCACCCTCTGCCACCTGCTTCATGGCAGGTTCATCGGAAGTGGCGACCTCAAGCTTCTTCATGATGGCGAATATAAACGCCGCGGAGAGGAGACAGAGCGAAATGAGGATAGCCCATATGCTCCACACGGGAATCTTGCCCCAGAGCACCATCGGAATAGACACGAGATAGTTTCCTATCGCCGTCGCGGCAAACCAACCGCCCATCATGGCACCCTTCAGCTTCGGAGGAGCGACCTTGCTGACGAAAGAGATGCCCATCGGCGACAGCAGAAGTTCGGCAAACGTAAGCAAAAGATATGTAGTGATCAGCCAGTTGGGCGATACCGCGCCACTCGTGCCGACAATAGCGAGCGATCCGAGAAGCATCACCACATAGGCGATGGCGGCCATTATCATTCCATAGCCGATCTTACGCGGTGCGGAAGGTTCTTTCCCGCGCTTGGCAAGCCAGCCGAATATGGCGAGCGATACTGGAGTGAGCGCCACGACATAGAAGGGGTTGAACTGCTGGAACTGCTGGGGCTGGATGCCGGCCAGCGGATCGGGGGTTGACGAATAGAAATACCAGAGAGCCCAGGCCACGAGCGCGAGGATAGCCACGGAGACTATACGTCCGGTCGTGCCTTTCGACTGGAAAAGATTAAAGAGAGCGTAGACTCCCACAGCCACTGCAGTAAGCGCCCATACATTGAATCCTATCCTGGTCCAGCCGCCGGCGTCGGAAGCCGTGCAACTCTTGGCAAACTCGGTGAGGGTAGCGCCATTCTGGCTGAACACCATCCAGAAGAATATCACCACCGCGAAGACGAGGAGCAGGGCGACCACACGCTGGCGGGTCTGCGCCGGCGTGAGCTCTACCTCCGCAGCCTTGACAGCCGTAGCGGCAGCTGCCTTCTTCTTGTCGCCGATGATATGAGAGAATGTGGAGCGTCCGCAGAAATAAATCAGGAAACTCAGCACCAGGGAGGCGCACGCCACAGCGAAAGCATATCCATAGCCCGTGGTCAACGTCGTTATATACTCGTTGGCGAACGCGGTCAGGTCGGTAGCCGCCATGCCGTTTGCGGCGATCACCTGCGCGAGTTCAGCGCCGTTCTCAGCCCCGTCGAGATATGCGTTGCATAGCGCGGGGAGCGACGACACATAAGTGAGACCATGAGCCTTGAGAGCCATATTGGTCATCGCTGTGGCAGCCATGGGGGCATACATGGAGCCGATGTTGATCGCCATATAGAACAGCGAGAACGCGGCATCACGCTGTCCGCTATAGCGGCTCTCATTGTAGAGGTCGCCGACCATCACCTGGAGGTTGCCCTTGAAAAGGCCTGTGCCACAAGCTATCAGGAGCAGGGCGGCGCAGAGTATCACAAGCGATGATGTGCTACGGATATCGGTGGGGACGGCCATCACAAGATATCCGAGGAACATGACGAAAAGACCGGTCACGACACATTTGGAGAAGCTCCATTTGTCGGCCACCCATCCTCCGATGAGAGGCATGAAATAGACCACGGCGAGGAATCCGGCGTAGATCTGACCCGACACCGTGGCATCGAGTCCGAACTTCGCCTGGATGTAGAGAAGGAATATGGCCAGCATCGTGTAATAGCCGAAGCGCTCGCCAGTGTTGGCGAGCGACAGCACATAGAGTCCGGCCGGATGATTCTTGAACATCTTATACTGTTGTTGACGTCGGTTTACTTGGTAACTCTCTCAAGCCAGTTGACCATGGAGAACATTATGCCCATGGAAACAAGGCAAACGCTGAGGAATACTGTCCATGCCACCCATATCGGGCATGCATTGTAGATAAGGGGACCGATCCAGAGCAGAAGGTTGCCTACGGCGGTGGCGCCGAGCCAGAGACCCTGGCAAAGGCCCTGCAGATGCTTGGGAGCTACTTTTGACACGAATGAGAGTCCGAGCGGGGATATGAAAAGCTCAGCGACTGTAAGGAAGAAATAGAGCACGAAGAGCACCCACGGACCGGTCTTCATAGCCTCTGCCTCTGTGGGAGAAAGAGCCTTGAAAGCCTCTGCCGAAGGATATCCCTGGATTAGGGAGAATACTGCCAGGAAAATGTAGGCAAGACCTGCGAGGCCCATGCCTATGGCTATCTTGCGGGGAGTGGATATCTCCTTGCCGCGACGCGACAGGGCGGAGAAAAGCCACATTACCACGGGAGTAAGAACAATCACATAGAAGGGATTGAGTGCCTGCCATATCTCAGGCTGCACGGAGTCTGTCTTCACGAAATCGCGGGCGAAAAGCGAGAGTGATGTGCCGTTCTGGTGGAAAGAGAACCAGAAGAAGATAGCGATACCGAGCACGGCGAAGAGAGCGTACATGCGCTGTTTGATCTCCTTGGCCATACGGGCTTTCTCCTCTGCGGAATACTGCACCGTCTCCTCTTTCGTTTTCTTTGCCGGGGAGGGAAGCTGACGTTTGGTGCCCAGGAAGATGCCGAGAGAAAGGAGCATGGCAGCGACAGAGGCTATAAACGAATAGTGTATGCCTGTGTTGAATACGTTGAGGTATGTGGTGCAGAATTCCGATACATTACCCTGCACATTACCTCCGACTTCCGTAATGAGAGCATACAGATTGTTGAGGTTCTGGGTGTTCATGCTGTCGGTCAGGCTGAGATACTCATGGCAGAGAGCCGGCAGTGAGGCATTGTAGCTGAGATCGTGCACACCGAGCCACCAGCTACGGAGCAGAGGAGCGACAAACGGAGCGATAAGGCCTCCGATATTGATGAACACATAGAAAATCTGGAATCCGGAGTCGCGCTGCGACGCATAACGGGGATTGTCGTAGAGCTGTCCTACGATAGCCTGCAGGTTGCCTTTGAAAAGGCCGTTGCCGAACGCTATCAGGAAAAGCGCGCCGCATGTGAGGGTAAGCAGCCAGGTCTGGTTTTCAGCAGTGGCGAAAATCGGGAACGCCAGCACGATATAGCCGAGAGTCATGATACAGAGACCCGTGATAATCGTGCCCTTGTAGTTCTGCGTCTTGTCGGCGATCAGACCGCCTACGAGACTCAACACATAGATTCCCGCATAGAAGAAGGAATAGATCAGGGCGCTCGTCTCCTCCTTGAGTCCGAATTTCGAACAAAGGAAAAGCACCAGCACCGCATTCATGATGTAATAGCCGAAACGCTCGCCCATGTTGCTGAGGGCGGCAGGGATAAGGCCTTTGGGTTGGTTCTTAAACATTGGTGATGGGTTTTGGTGTTAGTTCTACGGTTAGAAAGCGGTTCCGGAAAGTCTGTGCTGACTCGTCCGGTGGGGCCCGGTCATTTGCTGTCGAGCATCTTGAAGGCTTTGGCATAGTTCTCGATCTGCCTTACCATCGCCACCAGGCCGTTGCTTCTGGTTGGCGACAGATGCTCCTTGAGCCCTATCCTGTCGATGAAATAAAGATCGGCGCCGAGGATCTCGTCGGGCGTACGGTCATCGAGCACCCGCATCAGCAAGGCTACGATACCCTTCACGATCAACGCATCGGAATCTGCCATGAAATGAATCCGTCCGTCATCAAGCCGGTTGGCGGTGATCCACACCCGGCTTTGGCATCCCTCTATGAGGTTGGACGGCGTCTTCTCCCCTTCCGGGAATTCCGGGAGGGTATTGCCCAGGTCTATGATATAGGCGTAGCGGTCCATCCAGTCGGTCAGACCCTCGAATTCTTCAATTATCTCGTCTTGGCATTCGTTGACTGTCATAATGAAATCTTTTTAGCAGGCGCTTAGTGTCCTTTCCTCAGATAAGTCACGAGAAAAAGGCAAAGGTCCTTTACGATGTGCAAATATAGGAATTTTCATCCATATCCGCAACATTTGAACCAACTCAGTATGAAATATTGTTGAGTTCGCCCACGCTCCTGGCCACAGAGGGCTTAGTCAGGAGATCCCGCAGCTGCCTGGGAGTAAGATTCAGGGTAGGCTTGCATTCCTTCGATGCCATGTATTCCTTCATGCTTCTCAGGAGCCACTCCCCTTCCGGATGAGACGAGAAACGGTCGGGATCAGCCATAAGCACCATCAGTTTCCCCTTCCCGACATTGCATTCAAGGAGAAGAGCCAGGCGATAGTTGCGCTCCACATTGTCGACAGGCTCCACGATAGGATCGACAGAGGCCGGCAGACGGTCGATGATCAGGGGATAAGAGGCGTCGACCACAGGAAACCACTGCCAGTCGGTATGGATGTCGGTAGGATAGTCGCGAAACACAGGATGGCCGCTGTCAATGAGCAATCCCATTGTCCCCGGCGAAGGTTTCTTTCCGACCTTGTCGCAAATGGTGCGGAACATACGGTAGTTCCAATAATCAGTCTGGAATAGCGGACCGAGAGTAGACTCCGCGACCTGTGACGAATCCGGGCAAAGTATCACACGTTTCCCTTTGTCGAGAAGGGCGAGCGCCTCGTCGATATCTTTTGTGAGGGTCACTCCTTTTATCTCCTTGCCATCTTTGGGATAAATCCACAGGTTATAGGAATTGGTCACCTTACCTCCGTCGGCACGCAGGTCAAGCCGTACCTTGCGTGGATGTTTCAGATATGGCATGGTCAGAGAGATGTTGCCCGCCGCGCACACACCTCTTCCGCCGGCGGCTCTTGAGGAACCTTTGGCAAACGGAAGTGACCATTCCACCTCCGTGCCCTCCATGTCGCGGTCGCTGTAGTTGACAAGCGACAGAGGGATCTCCACGAAATCGCCGGCAGTGAAGCAATACCCCGGCAGAGAGGCGAGCACCGTCACATCGTCGCACGACTGTCGCCACTGCTCAGCGTCCATGAATCCCTTGGAGTCCATGAATGCGTCGAGCATACCGACAAGCGCGGTGCCCTGGCCGGGATAATCCTGAATGTCGAGAAGCTGGAAGCCTCCCATCCCGGGAGTGCGCAGGTTCATCTCCATATCTTCCTTGTAAAGACGCGCGGCCCATTCGCCCGAGGCCTTGAAATAACGCTCGGCTTTGCGGAGTGTGCCGGCGCTGTCTGCCCGGTTGCGGAACTCAAGAAGATTATCCGGGCGGAGCACTCCCGTATATTTGGAAGCCTCGCTGAAATCGGGATACACCTGATATTGCCCGGTCTCGTGGCCTATGACAGGCACCGGCGACTTCGAGATGGCTCCTGAAAATGTCTTGCGAGAGTCGGGATAGGTGGAGTTCATGATCCCCCCGTTATCGGCATCAGCGTATGAGAACGACGCACGGGCATGCGACGAGAAGCCGTCGCCAGGTCCGACGCGACAAGTCACGAGATAATCCTCACCGTCAATATGGCCGTTCCAACCCAGGTATATGTTAGAGCCGAATGTGGCAAGAAGGCCCGGCACCTCCTTCCTCGCCTTGTCGATAAACGGGCGCATGGTCTCCACATCTCCCCAGAGCTCGTTGCCGATGGCGAACATCGTGAACGAAGGATGAGAGGCATAGTCGCGGAGAATATCCTCCATATCGGAATCAAGGAACTCAAGGAGCTCAGATTGTTCCTTGTCAAGGCCACCCCATATTGTCAGCTCCGGCTGCAGATACACTCCGGCCTCATCGGCTGCCTGGAAGCATGCCTCCGGCGGGCACCATGAGTGGAAGCGGACATGATTTATTCCATGGTCACGGAGCACACGGAAATATCCGCGCCAGGAATCGATATCCATCGGCACATGTGCCGTAAGTGGCCATACGCATGCATCGTGGCGCCCGCGGAGAAAAGTGGTGTCGCCGTTTATGGTGAAATGCGTGCCGGAAGTCGAGAACTCCCTGAGGCCTGTCCTTATGATGCGCGTGTCAAGGGTATGCCCGCTTCCGTCATCAAGAGTGATAACTATGTCATATAGCCGGGGATTCCACTCGCTCCATTTCTCAGCCAAGGGTCCGAGATCGAGGAAGAAGTCGAAACTGCCGTCAGATCCGGCATTGATAATCTGCGATGCGGAATGACCTTCCGTTCGTGCGGTGACCTTCACGCCTTGCGCGCCGGCGGTTTTTCCGGAGATCCTGAATCTGTTGCGTGGAGCGTCGCTGAGCGCGCGCGCGTCCAGGATGCCCTGAGGATCTGATGCCAGGATTGCGAAACGCCCGATGATGCCGTTCCAGTTGGTCTGGGTAGCCTCCGCGCAGGCGTGGGAATTATTTCTGACAGCCGCGGGTATCGACTCACCGTTGTCGACGATTATATCGATAGTGTGCCGTCCGGGCGACAATTGAGGAAGCCGGTGACGCTGTGTGGCCGATATGGTGCTGAGAGCCCCGACATCCTTGCCGTCGACAATAACATAGGAAGGTCGCGAACGCTCCATCTCAAGAGTGAGAGTCTTTCCGGCCATCGACGCGGGGATATCTATCTCACGGCTGTATCTGACGCGTCCGGTATAGGTGTGCCGTCGCGACAGCTGGGTGGTAACCCTTGATGGAGCCACTGGTATTCCGACGCCATTGGTGTCGAGGGTGCCCGGCAGAGTGAGGGAGCCCCGCGCCGACACGGCAGATGCCACCGAATCGGGAAGGTCAAGCAGTTGGTAGCGCCATTTGCCCGAGAGGTCGAGCGTATCGCTGAATGCCATGGAGGGCAGTGAGGCCATTGCCATTACAACGGTCAGGAGGAGATGTCGTGGGCTGATTTTCATCTGGAAAGTATATTGCATGTGATGAGCCGGAGAGAAAGCGCTTCCCTCCCATGCAAAATTAATAAAAAGAGCCGACAGTGAGAGATGCCTGATCTTCCATTTGTGAAATTTTAACTGTTAATATTTGTCGAGAGAATTAAAAATTGTTACCTTTGCAGCGAAAAACGAGGACAGACGTGACCAGACGTCTTGAAGGGTCTTTTAAGGCCGTTGAGAAATTCGGGTTCATCCCGATATTTTGGCGGAAGTAAAAGATTCCTATTTTTTTAATACCCACACGAAAGTGTGGAAACAATCCGCACAATCATTTAATTCTCCATAATAGACATGGCAACTTATCTTACACAAGAAGGCTATGACAAGAAAATGAAGGAACTGGCCGAACTTGAGGCCCAGCGTCCTATGATCAAGCAAGCCATAGCCGAAGCCCGCGATAAGGGCGACCTCTCAGAGAATGCCGAGTATGACGCCGCCAAGGAGGCTCAGGGCATGCTCGAGATGAAAATATCCAAAATCAAGGAATTGATCGCATCCGCGCGCATCATCGACGACAGCAAGCTCAACACGGAGATCGTGCAGCTTCTCAATAAGGTGACGATCAAGAACGTGAAGACCGGCATGACCGTGACCTACACCATAGTGACCGAGAACGAGGCCAACCTCCGGGAAGGGAAAATATCATCGTCAACCCCTATCGCCCAGGGGCTGCTGGGACATAAGGTAGGCGATGTGGTGAAAGTCACCGCCCCCGTCGGTATTCTCGAGTTTGAAATCCTCAAGATAGAGATCTGATGACGATATTCTCCAGAATCATAGCCGGGGAGATCCCCTGCTACAAGGTGGCTGAAGACGACCGTTTCTTCGCCTTCCTCGACATCAATCCCGTCAACTGGGGCCACACCCTGGTAGTTCCCAAGGAGGAGACCGACTACATCTTCGATCTTGACGACAAGAGCCTCGGAGACATGATGGTGTTTGCAAAAAAAGTGGCATCAGCCATGAAGAAGACACTTCCCTGCCGTAAAATCGGAGTAGCCGTCCTCGGTCTTGAGGTTCCCCATGCGCACATACACCTTGTGCCGATCCAGAACGAGGGCGACATGGATTTCCGCAACAAAATCGCGAATCCCGACCCAGAGAAGATGAAAGAGATCGCCGCCGGAATCGCAGCCAATCTCTGACTTCCCGACCATTCCCTTGTTTTAGAAGCTGATTTAAAGCAAGATTAAAACAGCTTTTCAATTCACACCGGAAACAGACAAAAAAAGACCGGAGCTTGCCGTTGTGGCATCAGCTCCGGTCTCTCTTTATACCCAGTCGCCATCGCGTGGTCACTATCGACCGCCACGCAAATGGAGATACGTTATTTCACCCTGAAATGGTCGCCTGTCTCCTTAACGATATTCTCGTAATATTTCTTGTCATAGCCCGGGAAAGAGGGATAGACGGGCAGTCCGTATTCCGACTTTATGAAATTGCCGTCGGCGTCGGTCTTCTTCATGTTTCCGTCCATGAATTTCACAAAAAGGTATATGCCGAGGTCACGGTAAGCGTCGGTGGCCTCCTTGGCTATATCCTTACCCTCCCGGTTCACACTCTGCCGGAAAGCCTTGTCATCGCCGCTCTCAAGAATGGCCACAAGTTCCTTCTCACGATCGGAACGCGTAGACTGATACTTCTCCTCAAGCGCACCCTGCACCTTACGGATATCGGGAATCATGAGATCATAGCGGTTATAAGCCTGGTTGGCAACCCAGTTTGTCATCCAGAAATTGGAGTCGAAGGAGAATGTGTTGACATCTCCCTCGGCAAGCTGCGCGGGAATCTCGGTCATGCTGCAGTAGAAAGGCATGTAGACGGTGGTGTTGGTGTCGTCCGTGCCAAACCAGAGCACTCCGCCGACCGGATCCGGGAGAGCAGCACGGCTCTGACTCACGAAGCTCCATCCAGTCTGCTGTGTGGCTATGGCACGCTCGTTGGTGTATGTCTTGCCGTCAACCTCATACTCCATAGGGCGCCAACGGTAGGGCACGTGGTTGGGACCGGCACCTACGTCGGAAGTCATCTCAAAGGGTGTTCCCTCGAAATGATCGCGCATGCTCTCCTGCATCTCCTTGAGGCTAACTTTCCTGTCGGGCACTATGTAGAGCGGCATCGGCTCGTCGCTCTCCCCGTTGCACCATGTGAAATATTTGTCGGTCTCGGGTTTGAAACGGCGGAAATAGCTCCATACACGTCCGTCGCATCCCCGGCGCGTCCCTTTGTCGTGGGTCGAATAGGCGTCGGCGAAAGAAAACTCGGAGTCTTTGCCATTGAAATATCCGCGTTTGCGTGCAAAAGATATCACATCCTTGCTGAAGAGCACGTTTTTCTTGTCTTTCATATCGACCTGGCGTATGCGCGGCTCATTGGCATGTCCGGAGATGGCATCGTCAGGAATCCTGACAGCGATCCATACAGCGCCCTTCTCGGCACCTTTGCCAATCATCTCAAGCACCCAGACCTCGTTTTTGTCGGCGATGGAGAAAGATTCGCCGCTGCTCGCGTAGCCGTATTTATCCACAAGGTCAGTCATTACGTCGATGGCCTCACGCGCGGTTTTGGAGCGCTCGAGGGCAATCTGTATGAGCGAGCCGTAGTCGATCACGGCATTGCCGGTGGTGTCGACGAGCTCGTCATGTCCGCCCCAGGTGCTCTCGCCTATGGCCACCTGATGCTCGTTCATGTTTCCGACCACATTATAGGTATGGGGGATCTGCGGTATCGACCCGAGCGGTTTGCCGGTGTCCCATTCCACGACCTTGCGGATGGATCCGGGAGCATGGTCGGCGGCAGGGGTATGGGTAAGCATACCGTAAAGGTTATGGGAATCGGCGGCGTAAGTGACAAGCACGGAGCCGTCGGTGGTAGCTTTAGGGCCGGCGATAAGATTGGTGCAGGCCTCAGCCTCCGCAGGCATAAGAGCCAGCGCGGGAAGCATCAATGTCAGGTAAAGAGATTTTCGTTTCATGTAGCGAATTTACGATAAAATTCGTAAATTTGCAAAAAATATGCGTAAATAAAGGATTACGCCCGATTCGGGAGAATCTCAAGGCAAAATTTCCTCCTGATGAAGAATTGTCGGACGCCGGACGTTATTAATAGATACCGTCGGCATTCCGGCATACATATATAACCATATGAGTGAAGACAAGACAACAAAGACATTCGAGGAGCTCGGCGTGGAGCCGAGGCTGCTCAAAGCCATAGAGGAGATGGGGTTCGAACTCCCCATGCCAATACAGGAGATGGTGATTCCGCACCTTCTCGATAAAGAGGGCGACGTCGTTGGCCTGGCGCAGACCGGCACAGGCAAGACCGCGGCGTTCGGACTCCCCGTGCTGCAACGCATAGACGCCGGGCGCAATGTGCCCCAGGCGCTGATCATAGCCCCCACGAGGGAACTCTGCCTGCAGATATCGGGCGACCTCGCGGACTATTCCAAATATATCCCTGAGATAAAGGTACTGCCTGTCTACGGCGGATCGAGCATCGAGAGCCAGATCCGCACCCTGCGCAACGGCGTGCAGGTGATCGTGGCCACCCCGGGGCGCCTCATCGACCTCATAAAACGCAAGGAGGTGAATCTTTCCGACGTGCATACAGTGATTCTCGACGAAGCGGACGAGATGCTCAACATGGGCTTCCTCGACGACATCAAAGAGATACTCAGCCATGTGCCTGAGGAGAGGAAAATGCTCATGTTCTCCGCCACGATGCCCAAGGAGATCGCGGGCATCGCCAAAGACTTCATGCACGACCCCGTGGAATTCGTGGCCGGCAACCGCAACGAAGGCTCGAAAAACGTGCGCCACATATATTATATGGTGAAGGCTCACGACAAATATCTTGCCCTGAAACGTGTGGCCGACAACAGTCCCGACATCTACGGCATCATCTTCTGCCGCACCCGCAAGGAGACCCAGGAGATCGCCGACAAGCTCATAGCCGACGGTTATAACGCCGACTGTCTGCACGGCGACCTGTCGCAGGCCCAGCGCGACCTGGCGATGAAGAAATTCCGCGACCATGTCACCCAGCTGCTCGTGGCCACCGACGTCGCGGCCCGCGGACTCGATGTCGACGACCTCTCGCACGTGATCAACTATGGTCTGCCCGATGACGCCGCCGTCTACACCCACCGCTCCGGCCGCACAGGCCGCGCCCACAAGACAGGCGTCTCCGTGGCCATCATCCACTCGCGCGAGAAAGGGAAACTCCGCGAGATCGAGAAGATCATAGGAAAGACATTCGAATATAAGAAAGTGCCCACCCCCGAGCATATCATAGAGAAACAGCTCTACAATCTCGCCGACCGTCTCGAGCGCGTGGAGGTAGACGAGACAGAGATAGCCAAATACCTCCCGGGAGTGCGCAAGAAACTCGAGTGGCTCTCCGAGGAGGATCTTCTGAAAAGGGTGCTCTCGCTTGAGTTCAACCGTCTGCTCAAGTATTACCAGAATATGCCCGACATCGACCTCAACGCTCCAGAGAAAGGGGAGAAAGGAAAAGATAAAGGGCGAGGCGAAGGACGCGAACGCAACCGCGACAAAGACCGCCGGAGCGCCGAGGATGGCTTTGAGCGCCTGATGGTCAACGTCGGCAAATCGCAGGGATTCTTCCCCGGCAATCTCATGGAGCTCGTCAACCGCAACGTGGTGGGCGACAAGCCCGATATCGGACGTATCGACCTTCTTCCGGGCTATACACTCTTCGACGTGCGCAAACAGGACGCTCGCAGGGTGATCGACGCACTGAAGAATGTGGACTTCTTCGGCACCACCCTCCATCCCGAGATCGCCACCGACCGCGACTATGCCCGCGAAGCGCGCGACAGGAGCGAGAAACGGCGCCGCAAACGCGACAAGGAGGAGACACAACGCCCGGCGAAAGCAGCCAAAGGGAAGAAAAAAGCGAAAAAAGGCGATGACGATTTCTTCACTGCCGACGAATTCCTCACCGGCGATAAAACATCGGTGAAAAAGAAGAAGGAGAAAAAGGAGAAGAAAGAGAAGAAAGCTCCGAAGGGGAAAAAAGCTGAATACAACGGAAACTATGAGATCTTCTACAACAAGAAAAAGAAATGACATGATCCGCGGCCTCGCCGCCATCCTGCTGATGGCGGCAGCCGCGCTCCTGCCTTCCTTAGCCCGGGGAGCCGAGGCGCCCGACTCGCTCACCTCCAGGGATATATTCTGCAGGCTGCAGACTCCGGCTCTTGAGATTCTGAAGCCGTCGACAAGGCTCGACATGCTCGACTACTGGGACGCCGACAGCGTGTATAAAGCAACCAACGCCCTCGGAGGCGTATCCCATATCATGGCGCTGACTCCAGACTATATGAAAGTCAGCGTATCTCCGGTGAGCGTCTACGAGATCAAGATACTCCCCGGGAAGAAAGGACGCACCGTCATGACCATCTACACCGTGGGCGACTCCGTGCAGGCTCCCGACAGCAGTATCGAGTTTTTCGATGCCTCATTACGGGCTTCCGACCCTAAGAAATATCTGCCGACGCCCGATCTCAAGGATTTCTTCGACATTCCGAAAGGATCCATCACCTCAATGAAGGAGATCAGAGAGATGATCCCCTTCCCTACCGTGGAATATTATGCCTCGGCTGACGACAACAACCTTAGGGCCCGGCTCACAGTCGGAGAATTCATGAATACAGACGACTATAATATCATCCGTCTGTTTCTGAAACCGGAGATAACGTTCGTGTGGAAAGACCGCTACAAACTCTCACGCTGAGTCGTGGCGATCCGGCAGGATAATTCCCACATGGTCTCTACAGACAGATTGACAAAAAAAACAACAAAACAGCAATATCACAGACATGGAACGTAAAGTAAGAGTCAGATTCGCTCCGTCGCCTACGGGTCCGCTCCACATCGGAGGGGTGCGCACGGCGCTCTACAACTATATCTTCGCCCGCCAGAACGGAGGCGACATGATCCTCCGCATAGAGGACACCGACAGCCGCCGCTTCGTGCCGGGAGCGGAAGACTATATCAACGAGAGCCTCGCATGGCTCGGCATCGGCATTGATGAAGGCGTGCGCGAAGGGGGAGCCTACGGTCCCTACAAGCAGAGCGAGCGCCGTGACATATACCGCGAGAATGTGAAGACACTCCTCGACAACGGCAAGGCATACATAGCTTTCGACACACCCGAGGAACTTGAGGAGGCCCGCGGTCGTATCGCGAATTTCCAATATGACGCCTCCACGCGCGGCTCCATGCGCAACTCTCTGACGATGCCAGCGGAAGAGGTGGAACGCCTTATCGCCGAGGGAGCCCAGTATGTGGTGCGCTTCAAGATCGAGCCTGACCGCGAGGTTAAAGTCAACGACCTGATCCGCGGGGAGGTAGTGATCAACAGCAGCATACTCGATGACAAGGTGCTCTACAAGAGCGCCGATGATCTCCCGACATACCATCTCGCCAACATCGTCGACGACCATCTCATGGAGGTGAGCCACGTGATCCGCGGGGAGGAATGGCTTCCTTCAGCCCCGCTCCACGTGCTTCTCTACGAAGCTTTCGGATGGCAGGACACGATGCCAAAGTTCGTGCATCTTCCTCTTCTGCTCAAACCTGTGGGCAACGGTAAGCTCTCGAAGCGTGACGGCGACAAGCTCGGGTTCCCGGTGTTCCCGCTTGAATGGCATGACCCCGCGAGCGGCGAGATCTCTTCAGGCTATCGCGAGAAGGGATATCTTCCGGAGGCCGTGGTCAACTTCCTCGCCCTGCTCGGATGGAATCCGGGCGATGACAGCGAACTTATGAGCATGGATGACCTGATCCGCAAATTCTCCTTCGCCCACTGCTCGAAGAGCGGCGCCAAGTTCGACTACAAGAAAGGGATATGGTTCAACCACGAATATCTCGGGAAAGCCGACAACGCCCTGCTCGCGCAGCTTCTCGAGCCCACGCTCGTGGAGAATGGCATCACGGACGCCGATCCGGAATATACAGCGAAAGCGATCGGCATGGTGAAGGGACGCGCTGATCTTGTGCCCGATCTCTGGACCCAGGGCGACTTCTTCTTCCGCGCTCCGGAAGCATATGCGGAGAAAGACGTGAAGAAACGCTGGAGCGCCGATACCCCGCGCATCATGGAGGAACTTATCGGTGTGCTTGAAGGGATCGACGACATGACCTCGGCCAACGCTGAGAAGATAGTGCTCGACTGGATCGCCGACAAGGGATATCATCTCGGCAATGTCATGAATGCTTTCCGTCTGGCGGTCGTAGGCGCATGCCGTGGTCCGCATATGTTTGACATCACCGAACTGATGCCCAAGGAGGAAGTGATAGCGCGCATACGACGCGCCATTGAGAAAATACCGATTCCGGCCAATGACTGACAGGCATACTGACAAAACCACCCACAAAAGATTGGCGGAGGCTTTTCCCAGGCTGTGGAAAGGCCTCCGCAATCTTTTTATGCGCGAAAGCACCGGAGAAGAGTCAGGCTTATCCTGTCGGGACCTTCCACTGCCGGAGACCGCCAACGCGTACTCATCGGCCGATTCTCCGCAGCCCGAGGCAGCGGAATCCATAAAAGCGGACCGCGAGGAGGGGAGGTTCATTTTCGTTTCAATCGAGCCGGGGATTGCCGGGAAAGGATGGATTGAGAGGTGGGTGTCGCAAAAGGAACAAGTCAGAGCCGTGTATCTGACTTATGGCATGAGTAGCGGGATAATAAGGTATGCCGACATAGTTTATGTAGGTGTAGGGGATTCCGGAAGGAGGGATGGAGACGGGATTGAAAGGGAAGCCGCACAGACCGTTCTCGCGGCTGCCGCCCATGGTGTGGCAGTTCTGTTTTCCGAACGACTGCTGAGATATCCGGAGATTGTGGATCTGAAAACGCTCGGAGGAGGGATAGCGGTTACAGGTGAAGGGAGTTTCGTGCGTAATGCCGACCGGCTGCTGTTCGACTGCCGGGAAAGGGAAAAAATAGGACGATGGGGAAAGGAATATATAGCTGAAATAAGGGCAAAAAAAAATTGATTGTCGTCCCGACAACCAATCTTCTGTTAACCTTAAAATCTAATACCATGAAAAACTCACTGCAAAATTAGAAATTATTTTTCAAACTATGTTCTTAAACATGAAAAATCTTTATTGATTTAACATTTATTAATTTTATAAAAGAAATAATCGGCCATATTGTTAACTAAATTAACAATAGAGCCGATTATTTATAGGATTATATTAAGATTATCTGACAATCTATACCGCATTCCCATTCTTCACAATAATACGATATTTTCCCAGTCTGTAAGCAGATTAGGATTTGTCTGTGAAATTTCATCTTCTTCAATAGACATTCCCCTTGTAGCGACATTGATTTGCTGTTGTTCTATAGTTAATATATCATCACCACATGATGCCAAAGAACCAAGAACAACCAAAAATGATAGTAAAATTGCAATTTTCATATTCACTGTAAACTATTGTAAATTTTGAATTGTACCTGTTTATCTATCGCTGAATTTTTTTACAATATTTGCAATTGTCGAAACAGCCATAAGCAGGATAATACCTGAATGAACAAATCGATGTATGGTGCGCCATCCACCATTTGGAATCCACGATATCTTGGGGAATCATACCCGAAAGTGGATTAAAAAGAAGATAGGGGCATTTTTGTGTCGGATCGCGCCAGTCTTCTCTCATGGCATCGTCGCGGAAGTATTCCCAATTCATTTCTGTATATTGGTTCCAGGAAAGGATGCAGTATCTCAACGGATGGCCCGGAGGAAAGTAAGGAACCTTCCCAGAAAACTGGTTGAAGGTCAGATCCGCCTCATCGTTCAGAAGAGTCAGGTTCTCCATTTCATCTGGGATTATGGAATAATTTGTATGGGTTATTTTCAAGTTCCTGAGGGTGCCTCCGAGTTTACCGATTTCACGAGGGATCGCTATTCCAAATCGCTCGCCACTGATTTCAAGAGTCTCAATTGGATTGTCGAATATCGAGGGGAGAGCAACATATCGGGTATATTCCTTACCCTCTTCCGCTGAAAGGTTTATTCGCACTTCCCTGAGATTCTGAAGGAGGCGGAATTCAAGAGGGAATGCGAAGCCGTCGGGGATGAAACCCTCCGGAAGATTCTCAGAGTCGATGTCAAGACCGGATACGATCATTTCCCCTGACCTTTCTTCGAGCTTAAACATGCGCCAAGTGTCGTAATCTTCAAGATCGACCGTGATCATGGCTTTAACCACGGAATCCGTTCCCTCATATCTCCATTTCTGATAGTCGAGGGCCTTGTAAATATAGGCCACGGCGAGACTGTCGTCTTTGTTGACCGGCACATGGTTTGTCCAATCCCTGGGCGAAGGATCTGCGTCATTGCTACAAGCGGTCACGCCCCAAGCCAGCGTGACAAGCAGCATTGCTGCGCTCCATGAAATCAAGTTGTTAATGTTCATAAGGTTAAAGAGTTATAATTAGTGTATAGATTGTAAAATAGCGAAAAATAGCACGATATCGGAGAAGATGGAAGTCTTGTCCGATAGCAACGTTTGTAAGCCGGTTGTTTCTTCGATTGCAAATTTAATAAAATTTCTGTTATCTTCATACTCTTCATATAAATTTTCGGAAATAAAAAAGGGCCGTGAAACCGGTCAGGATAGGTCTGATCAGTTTCATGGCCTTTCTTTTGGGATCTTTGGTCTGCGCCGGCATACCGACGCAGACAGCCGTCCGCCTGGAAGAGGGAAGTTGATACTTGAACTTATCTGCGGTCGGAATTGATGAGGGCGAGGAGTTCGGCGATGGCGTTTTCGCTCGGGATATTTTTCTTTACCAGGATCTTTCCTTTGTAGAGGCTTACTTTGCCGGGACCGGCGCCGACATAGCCGTAGTCGGCATCGGCCATCTCCCCGGGGCCGTTGACTATACAGCCCATCACTCCGATCTTCAATCCTTTGAGATCCTGAGTGACGGCCTTCACTTCACGAAGAGTGGTCTGAAGGTCGAAGAGGGTACGTCCGCAACTGGGGCACGCTATGTATTCCGTCTTACTGATTCTCAGACGCGCAGCCTGGAGCAGTCCGAGCGAGAGGGAATCGAGCACACTGCGGCTGAACGCAGGAGCCTCAACCCATATACCCGATCCGTAGCCGCCAAGGAGCAGCGGCCCGAAATCAGCCCCGGCCTTCACCTGAAGATCCTCCAGGTCAGTATCGTCATAATCCATGCGGATGATGACGGGATTCTTTCCTCCGAGAGCCACGAACCTGTCGATCCAAGATGCGATCTCACCCGGTCTGTTGGCATTACGGGAGGAAACCACTACGGGAAGTTGATCACCAAAAAGCTCAGGAGCATTCGCAGCATCAACCCGGTGCCATGAATCAGGCGCTTCCTCCACATCAAGACCTACCACCAAAGGATAAGCCTCGGCAGGGACACCCTCCACAGCGACAGCAACACCTCTCGACGGGATGACCACCTCTCCCTCAGGCTCGACCACAGGAGCATGGCCGCGGCGCGATTCAATATAGTCGCGGAGCTTGGCGGCGACAGGGATCTCCTTCTCCGGATCCTCGGTGAGCGATACCCTGATCGTGTCGCCTATTCCGAGCGAGAGAAGAGTGCCAATGCCTACGGCGCTCTTTATGCGTCCATCCTCACCGTCGCCGGCCTCAGTCACTCCGAGATGAAGCGGGAAAGCCATCCCCTCCTCATCCATCTTCCTGACAAGGAGAAGCATTGTCTCCACCATGATCACCACATTCGATGCTTTTATGGAGATCACAATGTCGTTGAAATCCTCCACACGGCATATCCTCAGAAACTCCATCACCGACTCCACCATTCCTGCGGGAGTATCGCCATAACGGCTCATGATCCGGTCGGAGAGGGAACCATGGTTAACACCGAGTCTGACGGCAGTGTGGTGCTCCTTGCAGACATTCAGGAAAGGGACAAGAGTCTGGCGAATCTTTTCGATCTCCTCGGCATACTCTTCATCAGAGAATTCCAGCTTCTTGAAAGTACGTGCCGCATCTACGAAGTTGCCGGGATTGATACGTACCTTCTCACAGGTCTCGGCAGCCTTGAAAGCGGCGTTGGGATTGAAATGCACGTCAGCCACGAGAGGCACATGACATCCGGCAGCATCAAGGCCTTCCCTTATGCGGGCCATATTCTCCGCCTCGCGCACACCCTGGGTGGTGAGACGCACAATCTCTCCACCCGCATCGGCGATGCGGAGAGCCTGCGCCACACTCCCCTCAGTGTCGAGAGTCGAGGTATTGTTCATAGACTGCAGACGTATGGGGTTGCCCCCCCCAATCTCTGTGGCACCCACCTTCGTGACGCTACTGTGGCGCCGGGCATAATTATATAAGTTCATTCAGGATTCAGTTGTTTGGTTGTTCGAATTTTACCTAATCTCTCCTATCCCGGCGGTGTCATCTGATCATTGTCAGGAAAAAGACGCTGCAGAAACCCACGGCATATCCGGCAAGCACCTGCCATACTGTGTGACGTCCGAGCCAGACACGCGCCGAACCGAGAAGTCCCGCCAGACATATCGACAGGATAAGCCAGAAGAAAAGCTCAGGCTCAGGCGAGCCGTCTTTCTCTATCCGTATAAGCAAAGCGACGATGCCGGCTATTCCGGCGCTATGGGCCGAGATCTTCCAGCGGAAATTTATCAGCATATTTATCAGTCCGCCCAGAGCACCACCCATGAAGAACATACCCAGCCACATCGGAGCGCCCTTGAAATGCATGAACCAGGCGGTAGCGGCATAGCAGGCTATGATGATGATATAAGGAATGAGCCTCTCCTTCCGGCCGTTGAGACCAATGTCGGATACGACACCGAGCCTTTTGAGGAGCAGGATAAGGAGCATGGGAAGCAACACGTCGATGGCGGCGACTATCACGGTGAAGACCACCCTCATGCCCATAGGCGCCACATCAAGTATGGAGAGTCCGAAAGCGAGTATGAGGCCGTATACCGGCATAAGGAGCGGCACAAGCGCCCACGACAGGAAATGAGAGATACCGTCAGCAAGACGATCGCCAAATGTGCTACCGTCATCTTTCGTCCGCCTCTCCGGGCGCTCGGGTTGCGGCGGGGGAAGCGGAGCAGGATCCGGTTCATGCGCGGATGCGGAGCTGTCGCCGAAAAGTCCTCCCCCACGACTGTTAAGACTGTAGGAATCGCCATTGCCGCTGTCTGACGGCACTTCAGGATAATATGAAGATGTATCTATCGGCATAAAATCAGATGTTTATTCTATATCCTTGATATCGATGATATTCAAATTCCAGCGGATACCCCGTCAGGGGTCATTTCACCGCATCGAGAAACCGCGAAGGGACAGGGAGTTCGAAACGCATGTCCTTACGGGTGACAGGATGGGCGAATCGGAGAGTGCGCGCGTGCAGACACAATCTGTTAAGACGGCTCTCCCGCGCGCCATACTTGCGGTCGCCAGATATGGGATGCCCCATCTCCGATGAATGCACGCGAATCTGGTTCTTGCGTCCGGTGTCGAGGGAGAATTCCACCAGCGAAAGGCCATTGCCCCTCTTGAGCACTCTGAAGCGGGTCAATGCGAGTTTACCCTCCTCGGGATTCTCGGTGGAGTAGACCACAAACTGAGAATTCTCGGCAAGACGGCTCTTCACGAAACCGGAGTCCTCCTTCACGTATCCTTCGAGAAGAGCCACATACAGACGGTCGAGCACCATATTGTTCCAATTGTGTCGCAGCGTCTCCTGCGCCTCCTCCGACTTGGCGAACATCATCAGTCCGGAAGTGTCGCGGTCAAGACGATGCACCACATAGAGCTTGTTGCGCGGATCCTGAGTCTTCACATAGTCGCGCAGTATACTGTAGGCCGATTCCTCCTTGCGATGGCTCTGAGTGCCAACAGACAGAAGTCCATACCCCTTGTTGATCACGATCACATCGTCGTCTTCATACACGAGCTGGAGCCTTGGATTGCGAAGCGTGACAAAAGGACGGCCAAGATTCACCTCAACCTTCGCTCCGGGAGCCACAGCGGCATTGAAGATAGTCGTCACGGTGCCGTCGATCCTCATCTGTCCGTGGCGGAGCCACGACTTAATATCAGTGCGGCTCCTGTCGGGCATCTTCTCCATGACAAACGACATAAGCTCGGCAGGTTCCGACCCGTCGTTGCTCCAAGATAGTATCCGGTCTTGCTTAACCGGGCGTGATGTCTGATGATGTCTTTCGCGTTGCATTTTATCTTTTCTATATAACAATTCCACATGTCAAATCGGTCGGAAGCCATCGGCGGAGAGTGCCGATTTTCTCAGAGCCTGGTGCCCGAAGCGGCAATAGAGGCATTTACGCGCGTCGCAGTATTCCTTTCTGAGATGAATAAGCGCCTGCGTACGCAAAGCGTCGCGGGCATTGACACCCAACTGCGACCACATACGTATTATTCCGTTTGCCTCCGCGGGGAGCGACGAGAGGAGATCAAGCGCCTTCTCCGCCATATCGGAATCTCCACGCATAGCGCCGGCGGCATACACAATCGGCGCGGCCACATTGATGAGGAGGAGGGTCACACTCGCCTGCGACAGAGCGTCGGACACGGCGCGAGCCTCCACATCGAAAGAGAAATGGCTGTGCCAGTATCCCCCGAGCTTCCATCCGAACGCCTCACGCAGACGCCGCTCATCGCCTATACCCTCTTTCAGGGCTGAGAAAAGGGAGAATCCGCCTTCACAAGCCCTGGCGAGAAGAGCGATACGCCGGTGAGGAAAATTCTGCGGACGCGTGCGGGCATATTTCCACAAACCGGGACGCATGGGGCGCAAGCCATATTTGCGGGCGAGGAAAAAGTATTCCCGGCACAGGAGCTGGTAATACTCATCGAATATATGGAGAGAAGAGTCGAGCATGGAAGCCTGTCCGAAAAGCAAGGCCTGAAGCTGCAGGGGGTTATCGCTGTGATGGTGCAGTATCCTCAGAGGGATACTCCTGGCCAGCATCTCGAACGGCTCCCCGTTAAGGCCGAAACCCAGACCCCGCGCGAGCGTCACGAAGGCAGTCTGCTCCCAGTCGGCACCACATTCGCGGTGAGTCGCCAACACCCTCTCCCCTTTTTTCTGAATACGCTCCACAGCGAGCGACTCAAGCCAATCTGTCATCTCCAGGCTCGAGAGCCGGGGTAGAAACGCGGCGCATCTTACGTCGGCACCCGGCGTTGAGAGGGTGGCATAGGTACGGAAAAAATCCTCGGGGAGTGCCACAGTGACCTGCGGGATCTTCCTGCCGTCGGGACGGACAATCTTCCTGTCGGACACACCCACCACATGAAGGATCACGTTGTCATATGCGGGATCGTCCTGATGCCTGTGGCGGTACCAATCGGATGCCTTCACGTGGATCTCCACATTTCCGGCCCATTCCGTGTCGCCGATCCTTACCTTTGAATTGAAAAAATCAGGTCCGGAATCAGTGTTTAGCTTTCCCGGATCTATCACGAGCACATCCTCGCCATCCTCGGCTCTGAGGTGACGCCCGAACATGCGCGATTTCCAAAGATATTGATACAGTTTCTCCATCTGGCGACAAGGGCAGCGGCAGGGCAGCCCCATTACTCAGGAACGCTCTTCCGCTTTATAATGCAAAAGTACACAATTTCCACTTAATAATTGTTAATAATCAGAAAAATTACAGGTAGCCTTTGGAAATAATGCTGAATTTGCTTTAACTTTGCATAGTGTTTTTCATAGTATAATTAAGATTAAGGTTTCGGTCTATTTCTTTGTGAAAAGAGGTAGACCTTTTTTATAAAGGTTAAAGATTAAAGGTTAAAGGTTAAAGAGGTTGAGAGTTTAGAGTTGAGGGTTGAGAGTTTAGAGGTGAGAGTTGAGGGTTGAGAGGTGAGGGGCGTGGGTTAGGGATTTAGGTGTGGGTCAGGGATCTAAATGGGAGGGGAGGTCATTGGATTAGAGGTCATTGGATTATAGGGGAGACAAAAAGAGAGGGCGGTCGGACCGTCCTCTCTCGCGTCGGTAAATGCTTTCAATCAATAATTATCTTCCTCAGGCATGAAATGCTGGTAGGGGTGCTTGCATGCGGGACATTTCTCGGGCGGTTCGGTGCCTTCGAATATGTAGCCACATACCAGACATTGCCATTTGATCGGTTTCTCGCGTTTCCACATTGTACCATTCTCAATGCGCTCACGGAGAGTGTTGAAACGATCCATATGATGCTTCTCTATTGTGGCGATTGCCTCGAAACGGTCTGCAATCTCGGGGAATCCCTCTTCACGTGCGATCTCAGCGGACTTGGTGTATTGCTCCACACCCTCAGCCTCCTCTTCAGCAGCCGCGACTTTAAGATTGTCGACAGTCGGGGTAAGGATGCCGGGATCCACCCCTATCGGCGCTGTCATAACAGCCCCTTCGGTGAGATACTTCAGGAATATCTTCGCATGATGAAGCTCATTGGCCGCTGTCTCTGCAAAAATATTGGCTACCTGGAAATAAGATTCCTTCTGAGCAGACTGCGAGAAGAAAGTATAACGTGAATAAGCGCACGACTCGGCCACATACGCGTTGGCAAGACAGACCTCGGTCTTTGTGCCCTTTATGCTTTTTGTATCAGCCATAGTTTTTATAAGATTAAGTTTCTGTCAGTTTCCATGCGGGCTACAGGAATGCCGCATATCTTATAAACACATCAGCAGATGTTTGGTTTGTCGGGATCACACTTTTTCGCTATATTCGCGAGATAAAGCATAACCGCAGACCACATGACAGAGAAATTCCAGGGGATAGTGCTCGACATCGTCAGGCATTCCGACCGCCACAACATAGTGACCCTCTTCACCCGCACCCGAGGCAGGGTCTCCTTCCTTTCCCCGGCCGGAGGAGGGAAGTCAGGCCGCGTCAGGCAGTCGAGGCTCCAGCCTCTGGCCGTGATAGAGGGAGACTACATATTCCGTAGCAACGCCGAACTCCAGAAACTCGGTTCATTCTCCATGCACAGGGTGTGGAGCGGCATATATTTCCATCCGGTAAAAAGACTGATTGCCATCTTCCTGTCAGAATTCCTCAACAGGCTTCTCCGGGCGTCGATGCCCGACGAGGCGCTCTGGGACTATATCGTGGGCTCCCTATCGCTTCTCGACAACATGAAGAGCGGCATCGCCGACTTCCATATAACGTTTCTGGCCTCGCTACTCCCTTTCGTGGGGATACAGCCCGACCACACGCAATATACCAAAGGGAGTATTCTCGACATGCAGGCGGGGCAGTTCACCGACCGCGTTCCCTCGCACCGCGACTATCTGCAGGGTAACGACGCGAAACTCGCCGCCATACTCTGCCGGGTGAATTTCTCAAACACAAGGGCGCTACGCCTGAACGGGGAACTGCGCCACCGCATACTTTCCACACTTTTGCGCTATTACGGCATACACTATCCCGGCACAGCGTCGCTGAAATCACTGGAGATCATCCATGAGATTTTTCAATAGATAAGATGGGAAAGGGATATAAAAAATAAAGATTAATTGTCTCTCGACAACTAATCCTCTTACCTTAAAACTAATACCATGAAAAACACAATGCAAAATTAATATAAAACGCATCCGAATAAAATAGCGTTAACTTAATTTTGCATTGTTTTAACGGTTTTTAATATTTTATATCGTGTGATATATCGTTGATGTCAATCAATCGCAAAAAACTGTTAACGAATGATCAGCATAGCGTCGCCATACGCACCGAACTGATATTTCTCCTTCACGGCCACATCGTAGGCCTTCATGACAGTGTTATAGCCGCCAAAAGCAGCCACCATCATGAGCATTGTGCTCAGAGGCATATGGAAATTGGAGACAAGCGAGTTGCAGACGGTGAAATCATATGGGGGGAATATGAATTTGTTGGTCCATCCCTCGAAAGTCATAAGATGACCATTCATGCAAACAGCGCTCGCCACTGCACGGAGCACGGAAGTGCCTACGGCGCAGACATTTGAGTTGCGATCTTTCGCTGCATTGACCATCTCCACAAGCTCCTCGTTGACAAACATCTCCTCACTGTCCATGCGATGCTTCGTCAGATCCTCCACATCGATATCCTTGAAATTACCTCTGCCACTGTGAAGGGTGAGGAATCCCCGCTCCACGCCCTTTATCTCCAAGCGTTTAAGGAGCTCGCGACTGAAATGCAGGCCGGCGGCCGGAGCCATCACAGCCCCCTCATTCTTAGCGAATATGCACTGATAGCGCTCCTCATCCCAGGGTTCGACCTTGCGGGTGATATACTCAGGAAGCGGAGTCTCACCAAGAGAATAGAGAGTCTCCTTAAACTCATCGTGCGGTCCGTCGTAAAGGAAACGCAGGGTGCGCCCGCGAGAGGTAGTATTATCGATCACCTCAGCCACCATAGAGTCATCCTCGCCGAAATAAAGCTTGTTGCCAATCCTGATCTTTCTGGCCGGCTCGACAAGCACATCCCAGAATTTATTTTCCTCGTTGAGCTCACGCAGCAGAAACACCTCTATCCTGGCGCCCGTCTTCTCCTTGTTACCGTAGAGACGGGCCGGAAACACGCGGGTGTCGTTGAATATCATCACATCACCGTCGTCAAAGAAATTGAGGATATCCTTGAATATATGGTGGAAGATCTCGCCGGTCTTGGCATTAACCACCATCAGGCGGCATTCGTCGCGGTTCTCGGACGGATACTGCGCTATCAGACTGTCAGGAAGTTTGAACTTGAACTGTGAGAGTTTCATTCTGATTCTTATGATTAGTTCTCGGGAGAAATGTCTCCCGGAGTTGTTTTGCATGATTGTGTTTGATCCGGGAGCCTGTAGTCATCCGGATATGTGAGTTCGCACGATGCGATCCGCTCCACAGCCTGGTCGATAGTCAGACAGGAAGCGTGGTCTATGGCTCCGACCCGCGTGCGCCTCAGGGCCGTGAGATGGGCACCTGTGCCGAGCGCCTCGCCCAGATCGCGTGCTATGGCCCTGATATAAGTACCCTTGCTGCACACGATACGGACCCTGATCTCCGGCGGAGTGAATTCAAGCAGCTCCATCTCGCGAATCTCGAGAGGTTTCGCCTTAAGGCTAACCTCCTTACCTTTCCTGGCCAGATCATATGCACGCTTCCCCTCCACCTTTACGGCGGAAAAGACAGGAGGCACCTGCATTATCTTCCCCGTGAAAGCGGGAATAGCATCCTCAACCATTTCCCGGGTTATGTGATTCCAGGGATATTCCCTGTCGATAGCGGTCTCAAGGTCGTAGCTCGGAGTCGTGGCGCCGAGACGGATCGTGGCCACATACTCTTTATCTCCGTTCTGGAGCTCCTCTATCCTTCGTGTGGCACGTCCGGTGCAAACGATGAGCACTCCGGTGGCAAGAGGGTCGAGGGTGCCGGCATGCCCCACCTTGAATTTCCTTACATGAAGACGCCGCTGTATGGCTCCGCGTATGCGTTTCACCGCATCGAACGATGTCCAGCCCAACGGCTTGTCGACAGCTATTATCTCTCCGCTTATGAAATCCATCTTTTACGTTTATCCATCAACTATGAATCACTGCCAGAGAAGACAGACGATTCCCATCACGACACAATAGAGGGCAAACCATATCAGCTTGCCTCTTTTCACGAGATCGATCATCCATTTGCAGGCGCAACAGCCTACAATGAATGACGCAGCGAAACCAATGGCCAAAGACATCGCGCCTACCTGGCTGTCGCCCTGCGCGGCAGGAGTCGACACAATATCCTTCACATCGAGTATAGCCTCGCCCAGGATGGGGATTATCACCATAAGGAAGGAGAAAGCGGCTACCTTGTCGCGCTTGTCGCCCAGCAGGATACCGGTGGCGATCGTAGTGCCCGAACGGCTCAGGCCCGGGAGCACCGCCACAGCCTGCGAACATCCTATTATGAAGGCGTCGAGCCATGTGATGTCGTGTCCCTTCTCCGGACTCACCATGCCACGGCCATTCTCCCTGGATCCGGTCCAATGAGCGAATGTGAGGAGCATCGCCGTGATGATCAGACATATCCCGACCACAAACAGGCCGCTTCCGAAGAAACTCTCCACGGTGTCCTTGAAGAAAAATCCGACTATAGCCACCGGTATGCATGAGAGAAGGATCTTGCACACATAGTAGAAGTCATAATCCCTCTTGAAACCGAAGAAGCTCACACACAGTTTTCTAAACATAGGCCAAAGCACCACTATAGTGGAACATACGGTGGCGGCATGAAGGATGAGGTCAAACTGCAGCACTTTGTCGGAGGGGAGATCTATGCCGAGGATCTCGCGGAAAATCTCAAGATGCCCGCTGGAGCTTATCGGAAGATACTCGGCAAGTCCTTGCACTATGCCGAGTATGAGAGCGTCAAGCCATTCCATTCTTATAGTCTATAGCTATTATTTATAAGTTGATTGATGATTATCGGGTTATTTATTGTCGTCCTCATGCTTTTTCGACGATGGAGACCATACTATGGCGAAAGCCATAAGGAGAAATCCCAGGAAGGCCAGTGTCGGGCCGACAACTATGCGGCGCGTGCTGAAAATCTCGGGATTGAATCCGTTCTCAACGGTGCTTCCTCCCCCGCTCATGAGCATGAAGCCCACGATTATGAGAGCCAGGCATCCGGCCATGAGATAATAATTGATTTTCGAGAACGGACGCTGCGCGGGCTTCATGCGGTCGAGCCCCTGCGGATCCTTGTCGTCTACATTAAGATTCAATGCCATGTGAATTTTGCTTATGAATTGTCAAGTCTATATTGTCGGTAAAGTGGCAGACTCCGTCGCCCTTATCTGAAGAGTTCGTCGTAATCGCGGTGCAGATATCTTGAAGAGGCGATCCAGGCGGCGAGCGCGCACAGCGACATGCCTGTCAGGATAAGCGCCCCGGCCACGATGCAATAGATCTGCCAGCCCACATATGAAGTCAGGTCGGAGAAACCGCTTCCCGGGGCCAGGAGTATCGGCACAGCTATCAACCCCGAGGCAATAAGCCCGGAAATAAGTCCGGAAAGCATGTTGTCGAGAATGAATGGCCGGCGTATGAAGCCATTGGTGGCGCCGACGAGCTGCATGGTGTGGATAGTGAATCGCCGGGCATATATGGCCAGATGCACGGTATTGTTGATAAGTACAAACGATATTATAATCATCACCAGAGCTATGGCGCCAAGGATAATACACAGACGTTCGATATTGCGGTTCATGTTCTCAACCATCGCGGCATCGGGAAGCGCCACATCGGCCACGCCACTCTTTTTCCTGAGCGACGCCCCGATCTGAGCGAGCGACTTCGCCGAGGCATAGTCGGCTTTGACAGCGAAGGTCACCTCGGGCGACAGAGGATTGACCCCGAAAAGAGCCTCAAGATCTTCTCCGGTGTCGTTTTTCCAGTTCTTAAGCGCGGCTTCCTTAGTGATCACGCCCACGGAAAGAGCATAAGGAGCCTTTTTTATCTCTCCGGCCAGCGCGGAAGCGCCGGCATCGCTGACACTGTCTGCCATGACCACACTCACCTCCAGGCGCTCCTTCAGACGTTGAGTCTCCGTTGTGGCGCCTATCGTCACAAGAGCGATGATCCCTATGATTACCAGCACAAGAGTCACACTGACGACAGTCGTGAGATGGGCAGCCCAATATGAGATGTTTACCTCTTTATTATGTTTCATATCCTCAGGATATTTCCATGTGTCTCGCACATGATTCTACAGCGGGAACCACAGTAAGTCCTCTTCCGGACAGCGGTGTTTCCTCCAGGCCACGGGCCTCCGCGATCCGCTGGCGGGAATCCATATCCCGTCCACGGAAAAACGATGCCGCAAGACCGGGTTGTCTACTACGATCGCTTATGCGTGCAAAGTTAATAAATTTATACCCCATTTGTCAATCTTTTCAATATCTTTTTTTATTTTTAACGACCTGAAAGCCACTTTTTGACCATTTTTTAGTAATTTTGCGACTATGACCGACAATTCAGCATATCTGAAAGCAGCATATTTCACACTCGGCTGCAAACTAAATTTCGCCGAGACCTCCACCATAGGGAAGATGCTGTCGCAAAGAGGCATCTCCCGGGCAGCCAAAGGGGAGACTCCCGACATCTGCGTCATCAACACCTGCTCCGTCACCGAGATGGCCGACAAGAAAGGGCGGCGCCTCATCCGCAGCCTCGCGTCAAGATATCCCGGGGCCACGATAGCCGTGACGGGATGCTACGCCCAGCTGAAACCCGAGGAAGTAGCCGCTCTTCCGGGAGTTGACATCGTGCTTGGGGCAGACGAGAAACTACGCATGGCCGAATATATCGACTCCTGGCTCGCCGACCGGAAGAAGAGAGTGGAAGTGACTCCGTTTCTCGACATACGGCGGTTTCAGCCGTCGTGCGAGAGGGGGGACAGGACAAGATATTTCCTGAAGGTGCAGGACGGCTGCGACTATTTCTGCACCTACTGCACCATCCCTTTCGCACGCGGGAGATCGCGCTCAGGCACGATCGACGACCTGACCGCCATGGCTCGCGCCGCCGCAGAGGAGGGAGGCCGCGAGATAGTTATAACAGGAGTCAACATCGGAGAGTTCGGCAAAGACAACAAACAGTCGCTTTTCGAACTTCTGCGCCGCCTCGACGACATAGAGGAGATAAGCCGATACCGCATATCATCGATCGAGCCCAACCTGCTCACGGAGGAGATCATACGCTGGACTGCATCGGAAGCACGAGCTTTCATGCCACATTTCCACATACCGCTTCAGTCGGGATCGGACAAAGTGCTCAGGCTCATGAACCGGCGTTACGACACATCGCTCTTCCGCTCGCGTATCGACATGATACGCGCCCTTATCCCCGACGCCTTCATCGGAGTGGACATAATCGCCGGAGCCAGGGGAGAGACCCAGGAAGAATGGGAGAAAAGCCTCGCCTTCGCGGAGAGTCTCGACGTGACGCGCTATCATGTGTTCCCCTATTCCGAAAGGCCGGGCACAAAGGCATTGCAACTCGGCGACGCCGTGACACAGGAGGAGAAGCACCGCAGAGTGGGTGAACTCACCCGAGTGTCAGACCGTAAGACGGAGCGCTTCATGCGCTCCTCGCTCGGGCAGACACGCCCCGTGCTTTGGGAACAGCCATCGGGCGACGACCGCATGCACGGCCTGACCGACAACTACCTGCGCGTGGAGGCCCCTCTGCGTCAGGAACTCATCAACACCATAACCGACGTGCGTCTTGAGGGGATCCATCCCTCAGAGCCGGAGATCATCACAGCATCGCACATTTCTTCCTGATTCCGCGTAAACGCGCATGAGGGAAGCAACCATAACACCACGATATTCATGAAAAGTCTGGCAGTAATCATTCTCAACTGGAACGGGGAGAAGCTGCTCCAAGAATTTCTACCTGCGGCATCGGCCCTGACCATATGCGACAGGGCTGACCTTTACGTGGCCGACAACGGCTCGACCGACAACTCCCTGGCATGGATCCGCGCCAACCATCCGGAGGTAGGCATAATCGAACTGGGCGACAACTACGGATTCGCAGAGGGGTATAACCGCGCCATCGAAGCCACGCGCTACCCGTATACCCTTCTGCTCAACAGCGACGTGATGGTATCTCCCGACTGGTGGCGCCCATTGCTCGACTTCATGGAGAGCCACCCGGACGTGGGGGCCGCACAGCCGAAGATCAGGAGTTACCGCATACCTGCCATGTTTGAATATGCAGGCGCGGCAGGCGGATATCTCGACCGGCTCGGCTATCCTTATTGCCGGGGACGACTTTTCGACCATGTGGAAGAGGACAACGGCCAGTATGACGGCGCTCCGGCCGATGTATGCTGGGCTTCGGGGGCCGCCATGATCGTGCGCACGGAGACATACCTCAGCCTGGGAGGCCTCGATCCGAAGTTTTTCGCCCACATGGAGGAGATCGACCTCTGCTGCCGCATGCATGCGGCGGGCTACAGGGTATGCGCCCTGACCGATTGCGAAGTGTTTCATGTGGGGGGCGCATCACTGAGCCAGGGAAACCCGCGCAAGACGTATCTGAACTTCCGCAACAACCTCCTGCTTCTCCACAAGAACCTTCCGCGGGCAGCAGGACGAAGGAAACTCTTCGTGCGACGCCTCGCCGACACGCTCGCGTTCATGATGTTTCTCCTCAAAGGCGACCTCGGAAATGCCCGTGCCGTGATCAAGGCACACTCCGACTTCAGGAAGATGCGTAAGGAATATACCGATTTTCCTGCAACCGATACCCTTTCGGTTCTTCCGGGAGCAAAACGGAATATCATAATCGACCGCTATCTCCTCGGCAAAAAGAAATAAAAAATGGAAAGACCACTCATACTCGTCAGCAACGACGACGGCATCCACGCAAAGGGGGTGCATGAGCTCATAGACCGTCTCATCACCTTCGGAGATGTCGTGGCCGTATGTCCCGACTCACCACGTTCGGGACAGTCGATGGCACTCACCGTCGACGGCCCTCTCCGTGTCAGCCGCGTCGACGACTATCACGGCGCAAGGATGTATACCACCAACGGTACGCCGGTGGATTGCGTCAAGCTTGCCGTGCATACCATAGTGGAGCGTATGCCAGATCTTATGGTGTCGGGCATCAACCACGGCTCCAACGCCTCCATCAACGTAAATTACTCGGGCACCATGGGAGCGGCACTCGAGGGGAGCACCTATGGCATACCCTCCGTAGGCATATCCCTCACTAACCATTCGCACAACGCGGATTTCACACCGTGCCATCCGTTTGTAGACGCCATTACGGCAGGAGTGCTCCGCCACGGGCTCCCTGAGGGGACATGCCTCAACGTCAACATCCCGGTGTGGCATTCTCCACTTTCGGAAATGCGGCTCGTACGCGCGGCCAAAGGGAACTGGAAAGATGAATACAGGGAATACACCGATCCTGCAGGGAGGAAATTTTTCTGGCTTTCCGGAAATTTCGTCAACGAGGAGCCCGAAAACGAAGACACTGACGAGTGGTGTCTCGCCCACGGAATAGTATCTGTAGTTGCGGAAAGCATCTACCGCACAGCCCCCGACACGAGGGGACTCCAATGGATTTCACAAAATTTAACACAAATATCCATATAAACTTAACATCACAGTCGATTTTAATATAAAAACTGTGGTATTAACCAAATTTTTATTATTAACTTTGCGATGTGAAAGAAATCTCTCCCATCAATCACATTCCCCTCTCTTTTCTGACCCAGAAAGAAGACGACAAGCAATAGGATAGAAAAATTCTTCTCATAAGACCAATTAATCGTTTCATTGACAATTTTTATTGTTGCATTAGTAAAGTTATGGATTAATAGTAAAAATTAGGATTAGGACCTTCAATACCTTTCGATGCGATTCGAGAGATATTGGAAAAATGGGGTGCGTAGTGATATGCGTCCCTTTTTTATTTGCTCATCTCGATTCTTGGTTGTAATTTTGGCGCCTGAAACAAATATCAGAAAATGAAAGCTTCATTCGCAGAACTGGCAGCCCGGCTCGGCCGGCATTCGGAATCACAGGACGTCATCGACACACTTCTGACCGATTCCCGCAGTCTTACCCGTCCTTCCTCCTCACTTTTCTTCGCCATAACGACCCCCGGAGGCAACGACGGGCACAAATATATCCGCAGCCTCTACGAGCGTGGAGTGCGGCATTTCGTGACAACCCATATTCCCACCGACGCCGGCGATATGCCGGAAGCGGAATGGATAGTGACAGACAACGTCGTGAAGGCGCTTCAGAAAATGGCCGGGTGCCACTCAGGAATCAAGGCTGAGATCCTGGCCATAACCGGAAGCCGCGGGAAAACCACTCTGAAAGAATGGATCTTCCAGCTCCTCGAGCCCACCTGCGAGATAGCGCGGTCGCCGAGAAGTTTCAACTCGCAGACGGGGGTTCCCCTCTCCATGTGGGAGATAGAGCCGACCACCGACCTGGCCATAATCGAGGCGGGAATATCCCGGAAGGGGGAAATGACCCCTCTGCGTGAATGCATCGATCCCGACATCGTGATATTCACCAACATCGGCGACGCCCATGCCGAGGGATTCCAGTCGCTTCAGGAAAAGGCGGATGAAAAGGCGCTCCTCGCCGCCGGCAGCAAAGTGAGAAGCATAATCTATAATGCAGACTCCGCACCTTTGAGAGAGGCGCTGAGGCCATATCTGCAGGGTAAGCAGACATTAGCATGGTCGACAACCGACCCATCCGCGGAACTCTTCGTCAGCTGCGCGGCATTCCGCGACAAAGGCCTCGCCGAAGTGGAATACACCTATGAAGGGGAGACGCACCGGATCGGCGCACCAGTGGCCTGCCAGGCGGATCTTGAAAACACCGGCGGGGCGCTCGCCTTCCTTCTTCTGAAGAGACTTTCCCATGACCTCATCAAAGAAAGGTTCGCCACGCTCCACAAGATAGGTACGCGCCTCAACGTGACTGAAGGCGTGAACTCCTGCTCCATGATCTACGATTCATACACCAGCGACTTCTCATCGCTCCGTCCGGCCATCGACTTCATGATGCGCAGGGCTATGCCAGGGCAACGCCCTACCGTGATCCTTTCCGACATACTCCACGAGACATCGGAGGGGAGAGAGATCTACGAGGCCATAGCCCGCGTCATAAAGGAGTCGGGGGTGGAGCGCTTCATCGGCATCGGAAAGAACCTTAAGTCACATCGCCATCTCTTTCCGGCTGATTCAAAATTCTTCGAATCGACAGAACAGTTTCTCGACATCCTCTCCCCTTCCGACTTCGTCGACGAGATAATCCTGCTCAAAGGCGCTCCGCGTTACGGATTCGAGAGGATCAACGAGATGCTCGAGGCCCGCAAGCATGAGACAGTGCTTGAGGTCAATCTCGACTCAATCGTAGCCAACTACAATTATTTCAGGAGCCATCTCCCGTCGTCGACAGGGATCGTCTGCATGGTGAAGGCGTCGGGCTACGGCGCGGGGAGCTACGAGATAGCCAAGACCCTGCAAGACTGCGGCGCGGCATATCTCGCCGTGGCCGTGCTCGATGAAGGCATCGACCTGCGCGCCAAGGGGATACGCATGCCGATAATGGTAATGAACCCAAAGGTGGTAAATTACCGCTCAATGTTCGCCAACCGTCTCGAGCCGGAGATCTACAGCCTCGACATGCTCCGCGACGTGATCCGGGAGGGGGAGAAAAACGGAGTGAAAGACTATCCCATCCATCTCAAGCTCGACACGGGTATGCACCGCACGGGCCTTGTGCCGGAGGAACTCGACGAGGCAGCCATGATAATTAACGGTCAGAACGCTGTGAGACTCGCATCTATGTTCTCCCATCTCGCCACCTCCGACTGTGTAGACATGGATGACTACACGGAGCTTCAGCTCTCGCGATTCAAGGAGATGACCGAGCATATGATGGCGCGGATCCCCTATCCGGTGAAGCGGCATGTGCTTAATTCCGCCGGGATACTGCGTTTTCCCGACCATCACTACGACATGGCCCGGCTCGGCATCGGGCTCTACGGAGCCAACACGCTCCCGGCCGACATTGAGAAGCCGCTGGCGGTGGTTTCCACCCTCCGCACCGTCATCATAGCGATACGCGAATGGGAGGCCGGAGAGACCATCGGCTACGGACGCCGCGGAGTGCTGACACGCAGATCGCGCATCGCCACCATACCCATCGGCTATGCCGACGGCATGAACAGACATTTCGGACGGGGAGCAGTCTCCGTGAAGGTGAATGGCAAGGATGCCCCGACCGTAGGCAATATCTGCATGGACGCATGCATGATCGACGTCACCGGGATTGACTGCCAGGTGGGCGACGCGGTGGAGATTTTCGGGCCCCAGGCCGATGTGCAGCGTCTGGCCGATGTGCTCGACACCATACCTTACGAGATCCTGACATCCGTATCCCCCCGCGTAAAAAGAGTTTACTACCGCGAATGATCCGTAACCCGGGGTTGACAGACAACGTCAACCCCGGTCAGAATCACGCCCTATCCTCCGCATAAGAGCCTCCACCGCCTTCCCGGGGGTAGGTTCGGATTCGAGCAACTTTATGAACCGGCTCCCGATGATGGCGCCCGAACTGTAGCGGCAAGCCTCGGAGAATGTAGTCCTATTGGAGATGCCGAATCCGATGAGACGGCTATGGCGCAGGCCCATCGAGTCTATCCTGCGGAAATAATCAAGCTGAGAGGCCGTGAAACTGTCGCGGGCTCCAGTAGTGGATGCCGCCGACACCATATATATGAATCCGTCGCAGTTGTCGTCGATCAGACGGATACGCTCCTCCGAAGTCTCGGGGGTGATAAGCATTATGACAGGCACGTCGTAACGCTCGCTCAATGCCTTATACTCCTTCATATATACTGAAAATGGAAGATCGGGTATGATGACTCCATCTATTCCGGATTCTTTCGCACGCCTGAAGAAACATTCCGCCCCCATCTGCATGATGGGATTAAGATAACCCATAGCCACAAAAGGGACATCGCCGCAGCACGAACGCGCCTCTTTCACCTGATCGAGCAGCAGCCCGAGGGTCATACCGTTGCGCAGGGCCACCGTGCCGCTGTGCTGAATCACAGGGCCGTCTGCCATAGGATCACTGAACGGGATTCCGATCTCTATTATGTCCGCACCACCCTTGCACAGGGCTTCCATAACTTCTCCCGTAGAGTCGAGGCGGGGAAAACCCGCCGTGAAATATACTGACAGAAGATCTTTCTTCTTTGTCTCGAGTGTATGTATCAGTCTGTTCATTTTTTCTATTTTTAATGTCATTCTTTCATCTCCGCCATGAATTCACTAAGGAGCGCCACGTCTTTCACGCCAGGCGATATCTCAAACCTGCTGTTGAGGTCCACCCCCATCAAGCCAGGAAACCTGAGTCTTTTTATCAGCATGGCGTCTGACGGAGATATCCCTCCGCTCAACATGAACCCGGTAGCCAATGGATAGGCACCGAGCAGGTTCCAGTCGAATTTTCTACCGCTGCCGCCGTGATTTTCCGCCGGGGTGTCGAAAAGGAACATGTCGACAGTCCCGGCATAGGCAGCAAGCTTCTCCATATCCAAGTGCGATCTCAGCGCCACGGCCTTCCAAACAGTAAAACCGCGTGAACGCAGCACCGAGCATACCTCCGGTGTCTCGCTTCCGTGAAGCTGGAGAATGCCGACACCGTATATATCGGCGAGCCGGGAAAGCTCGTCGGCAGCCATATCGACTGTCACCGCCACAGGCACGACCCCCATTTCGGCGACACCTGCAAGCACATCGGGAGAGATTCCTCCACAGAAACGCGGCGAGCGGTCATAGAAGATAAAACCCATGTAGTCGAGGGGAAGCCGCGCCACCTCCCGGACGTTGCCGGGCTCGCGCATCCCACACACTTTTATTCTCAGATTGTCTGTTGTCTCCATATTCTGATACCGATTTCATCATGGACTGACGTCATCAAACCTCACAACCCTGCCGCCAGAAATTCCTGCAAGGCGATTCCAGGTGCCGGAGCGGACATGAGAGCCTCCCCTATCAGGAATCCGTCGAAGCCGGCATCCTTGAGACGCCTCAGGTCGGAAGGATTCCTTATTCCGCTCTCTGCTATCTTTACGGTATCCGCGGGGATACGACCGATAAGCCCCGATGCCACAGATATGTCGGTTGAGAAGGTAGTGAGGTCACGGTTGTTCACTCCCACAAGGTCAGCGTCTGAAGGGAGTTTTTCCAATTCCTTTTCCGAATGAAGCTCCACAAGGGTCTGCAGTCCGAGGGCGTGGGCCGTGTCGTTGAGTCTGCCGAGACTATCGGCGTCGAGCATAGCGGCAATCAGCAACACGGCGTCAGCACCGTAAACCCTCGCCTCATAAAGCTGGTATTCATCCACTATGAACTCCTTGCGGAGCAGGGGAAGCCAGGGGGCTGTGCGGCGGGCGAGGGCGAGATCGGCGAGCGAGCCCCCGAAGTAAGCAGTGTCGGTGAGCACCGACATTCCCGCGGCTCCGTTGACGGCATATGTCTCGGCAATCTCCGCCACCTGACTCATCGGAGAGATCTCCCCTTTCGATGGAGAACGCCGCTTGTGCTCCGCGATGACCGCGGTCTCACGACTTCTTACCGAATCCTTTAGGGAAAGGGGCGGACGGCGCACGGCGCGCGAAAGTTCCGATAGCGTCTCAAGGGGCATTATCTGTTTCAATGCCTCCACTTCCGCCCGTTTCGTAGCCGCTATCCTGTCAAGAATGTTTGCTTTCATGTCTTATCCTTTTCTAAGAAGTTGTTGAGCTCCACAAATCTGCGGAATCTGTCGAGAGCCGCACCTTCCTCGAGAGAAGCCTTTGCCTCAGCCACGGCTTTCTCCACGCCGAGGCCGGGTTCAAGCGTCAGCAAGGCGAAGGCGGCGTTAGCTATCACACAGTTTCTTTTAGCCTCGGAAGCCTTGCCGGAGAGCACGTCGTCGAAGACGGCGGCTGCCTCCTCCACAGTGTCTCCTCCGTAGAGGTCTTCCTGGCGGCCAGGCGCGAGGCCGAGATCTGCGGCCTCCAGCACTTTCTCGCCGGTATTTGTCGCCACCTTGAACGGGGAAGTCAGAGATATCTCATCGTATCCGTCGAGCGAATGCACTATCGTGCAGTTGATATGTTCGTTCTGCGCTATATAGCGGTAAAGACGCATGAGCTTCAGGTTGTAGACGCCGAGGAGCTGATTGCGGGGGAGTGTAGGATTGACCAACGGACCGAGCATGTTGAAAAACGTGCGCATCCTCAGCGACCTGCGCACCGGGCCCACGCTCTTCAACGCCGGGCTGAAGAATGGGGCGTGGAGAAAGGTCACGCCACATTCGTCGAGCGAACGCCGCAACCGTTCGGGATCCGCAGTGAATTTCACTCCATGCTGCTCGAGCACATTGGAGGCCCCCGACACGGAGCTGGCTCCGTAGTTGCCGTGCTTCACAACCTTGCGTCCGGCTCCAGCCACGACGAAACAGGAGGCCGTGGAAATATTAAACGTGTTCTTGCCGTCGCCCCCCGTACCGACAATGTCGATGGCATCGGGAGCACCGAGATCGACGGCCACACGGCGCATAAGTATGGCATCGCGGAAACCGGTCAGTTCATCGGGCGTTATGCTGCGCATGAGGAAGACAGTCATGAAGGCGGACAGCTGGTTGTCGTTATATCTGCCGTCGGCGATATTAAGCATTATGTCGCGAGCTTCCGTGCGGCTCAGGCTCTTGTGCTCGAATAGATTGGATAATATACGGTTCATCTCTTTATCTGATTCAATGGTTGAGGAAATTGGAAATAATCTTCACGCCGCCCGGGGTGAGCAATGATTCGGGATGGAACTGCACTCCGTGCACGTCGTAGTCGCGGTGTCTGAGAGACATGATACGCCCGTCGCTGTCGCGCGATGTCACGATCAACGAGTCGGGCAGTCCATCTTCGCTTACAACCCATGAATGATAGCGGCCTACCGGGAAGGTGTCGCCCATTCCGTCGAGGATATAATCGTCGGCGGTCTTGAACGCCGGGGTCTGCACACCGTGATACACCTCCGCGAGATTCTCGAGTCGGGCCCCGAACCTCTCCCCTATGGCCTGATGGCCGAGACAGACTCCGAGTATAGGCTTTTTGTCGGCATATTCAGCAAGCAGTTGCGGAAGGATTCCGGCCTCGGAAGGTATGCCGGGACCGGGGGAAATTATTATCTTGTCAAAACCGGCTATCTCGCAGAGCGATATTTTGTCGTTGCGGGCCACTGTGGGGACGATACCGGTGTCGCGCACGGCATGTACGATATTATATGTGAAGGAGTCGTAATTGTCAAGAATAAGAAGTTTCATAGTCTGGAGATTTTAGATGTTGAACGATTCAGCATGGCTCACGGCTTTAACGAGTGCCCCGAGCTTGTTCTTGGTCTCCTGGAGCTCGTTTTCCGGCACCGAGCGTGCCACGACGCCACCGCCCGACTGCGAATACAATCTGTTATCCTTGCTCAGGAAAGAGCGGATGGTTATGGCCTGGTTTATGGAACCGTCGAAGCCGAAGGTGCCGATGCAGCCTGCGTATGTCACCCGGCTGTGGGGTTCCAACTCGTTGATAAGCTGCATGGCTCGCACTTTGGGAGCGCCGCTGAGAGTTCCGGCCGGAAGAGTCTCTCCGAAAAGCTTATAGACATCGGCATTTTCCGGGAGTTCCGCCACCACACGGCTTACCATGTGGATGACGTGAGAATAAAACTGTATCTGCTTGAGGTATTCCACATGCACCTTTCCGCCACTGCGGCTAAGATCATTGCGGGCAAGGTCGACAAGCATGATATGCTCGGCATTCTCCTTGGGGTCATTAAGCAGCTTTTCCGCGAGCTCGTGGTCTTTGGCATCATTGCCCGTGCGGCGGAACGTGCCCGCAATCGGGTCGATATACGCCTTGCGGTCGGCGGTGACGCGGAAATGAGTCTCAGGCGATGACCCGAAAACCTTAAAGCTGCCGAAATCAAAGAAAAACAGATATGGAGAAGGATTTACCGACCTCAGGGCACGATATACATTAAATTCGTCGCCGGTGAAACCCTGGGAAAACCTGCGGGATGGCACTATCTGGAATACGTCGCCCCGCCGGGCATGGGCTATCCCTTTCTTTACCATCTCTATGTATTGCCCGTCGGTCACGGGTGACTCAATATCGTCATTCGCGTGGAAAGGATAGACAGCTATGTTATTGTTGCGTATTATGGATATAAGCTCCCCGGTCCTTGAGTCTTCACCCTCGGGAATATTCTCAAGGATCGTCATCTCGTTGCGGAAATGGTTCACTTGGATTATGAACCTATAGAGAATATACTGCATGTCGGGGATGTCTGCAAGTTTCTCCTCGCGGGGCATTATCTTCACCGATGGCTCGAAATATCGCACCGCGTCATATGCCGTAAAACCGAGCAGCCCGTTGAACACATCCTTGTCGGCAACCGCATTCTCAAACGATACGATATATTTTTTCAATGCGTCCGTAACGTTTTCTGCAGGACTCACTGTCTCTTTGCCTCCGGGATAGCGGCATATTATCTTCTCGCCGACAACCGTGAACGAACCTATGGGGTCTACTCCTATGAGCGATACGGAGTTTTGTGAGGTATGATAGTCGGAGCTCTCCAGGAGTGCGGAGCACGGATAGAGGTCGCGGATCTTCAAGTAAAGACCGACGGGAGTCTCCAGATCGGCGGAGATAACGGTTATATTCTGATTGAGTTTCATTGCATTCTTCTTTAGAGTGTGATTTATAATTCCATAGGATGTCGCAGGTATGTGTGCATGTCTTTATCGCCACGTCCGGAGACATTGATCACCACAATATCGTCGGGGCCGAATTTCCGCTGATCAAGCACGGCGAGCGCGTGGGCCGACTCAAGCGCCGGAATTATCCCTTCTGTCCTTGTCAGGAAATATGCAGCCTTCAACGCCTCATCGTCGGTGACAGCCGCCACTTCAGCCCGTCCGCTTCTCGCGAGATAGGCATGGAGAGGGCCGACGCCCGGATAGTCGAGGCCGGCCGAGATGGAATACGGTTCGGTGATCTGTCCGTCGGGAGTCTGCATCACCAATGTGCGCGAACCGTGGATTATCCCCTCGCGGCCAAGGCGGATGGTGGCAGCCGATTCTCCGGTGTCGACACCGAGGCCGGCAGCTTCAGCGGCGATGAGCCTTACCCGCGGTTCCTTCAAGAAATGATAGAAGGCTCCGGCGGCATTGCTCCCCCCGCCTATGCAGGCTATCACGCAGTCGGGGAGTTCACGGCCTGTCTGCGCCTTCAGCTGGCGGCGTATCTCGCGGCTGATGACCGACTGGAAACGCGCCACGAGCTGCGGATAGGGATGCGGGCCTACTGTGCTGCCAATCACGTAGAAAGTATCTTCCGGATTGCAGCACCAGTCGCGTATGGCTTCATTGGTGGCATCTTTAAGGGTCATGTTGCCGGAAGTGACGGGACGCACCTCAGCTCCAAGCATCTTTATACGCTCCACATTTGGCCGCTGCCGCTCGACATCGGTCGCCCCCATATATATGACGCATTCAAGTCCGGTCAGGGCGCATACTGTAGCGACGGCCACACCATGCTGTCCGGCTCCCGTCTCGGCGATGATACGCGTCTTTCCCATCCTTCGGGCCAGAAGCACCGATCCGATGGCATTGTTGATCTTGTGGGCTCCGGTGTGGCAAAGATCCTCACGTTTGAGATATATGTTGGTGCCGTAATGCCCGGAAAGGCGCCGCGCATGATAAAGCGGGGTGGGACGCCCTACGTAATCCGCGAGCAGCCCTTCGTATTCGGCAATAAACTGCGGATCATCTATATATTTTGCGAAAGCCTCTTTAAGCCTCTCGATGTTGTCGTGGAGTATCTCCGGGATGAAAGCGCCTCCGAATTCGCCGTAGAATCCCTCCTCGTCGACTGGAAGGAAAGGATCGTTCACAAATGTGTTCATTGCTTACAATTGTTGTGTATATTCAGAAAATATTGTGGATTCAAACAAAAAGCCACCGGAGTTTTTCCGGTGGCTTCGCAGTGTCTTTTATCTCTAATCGCATACGCATATAGGGCATCACCATCGGAAATCGACTCCGATGGGCCACCATATCTGTATATTTATGCAATTATTCATTACTTTTGGTTTTATGATGCAAAATTATGCAAATTCTATTTCAAAAACAAATTTTTATTAAAAAAATTTCAATAAATATCAATAATTATGATTTTTCGCTCCAAATTTGTTTTAATGAAGGACAAAAGCACCGCGGTATTGTTTAGCAAAAAAAGTGCGGAGGGATTCTGCCATACGTATGTCCGAATCCCTCCGCACTTTTCCATGAGACAATCGCGGAAGCTTACATTATTCTAAAAAAAAGCCAAATTCCCGGGGTCCAGCCAAAAAATTCCTAAACAAAAGATTTTTTATTGAAGTAAAAGTGTTATTTTTGCAGTATTAAATCTGAACCCAATATTTAGTATTCCAATATCAAGTTATTATGGACTTCTTAACCAACGACAAACTTCTCATCGTGGGAGCCGCCGGAATGATCGGCTCCAACATGGCTCAGACCGCCCTTATGATGCGTCTCACCCCCAACGTATGCCTCTATGATCCCTATGCACCCGCTCTCGAGGGTGTGGCAGAGGAGCTCTATCAGTGCGCGTTCGAGGGAGTGAACCTCACATTCACCTCCGACGTGAAAGAGGCTTTCACCGGCGCTAAATACATAGTATCGTCGGGCGGTGCCGCCCGTAAGGCAGGCATGACCCGCGAGGATCTTCTCAAAGGCAACGCCGCCATCGCCGAGGAGTTCGGAAAGAACGTCAAGGCTTATTGCCCCGACGCCAAGTTTGTAGTGGTAATCTTCAACCCCGCCGACATCACCGGCCTGATCACCCTCATCTACTCCGGCCTCAAGCCCTCACAGGTCGCTACCCTGGCAGCACTCGACAGCACACGTCTGCAGGATCAGCTCGTAAAATACTTCAAGCTCCCCGCTTCGAAGATCGAGAACTGCCGCACCTACGGCGGCCACGGCGAGCAGATGGCTGTATTCGCCTCGACAACCCTCGTAGACGGCAAACCCCTCGACACCCTCATCGGCACAGAGGCTCTTCCCGAGGCAGACTGGGAGCAGATCAAGCTCAACGTCGTGCAGGGCGGCAAGCATATCATCGACCTCCGCGGACGTTCATCTTTCCAGAGCCCCGCTTATCTCTCGATCGAGACAATCGCCGCAGCCATGGGCGGCAAGCCCTTCCGTTGGCCTGTCGGAACATATGTTGACAACGACAAGTTCCACAACATCATGATGGCCATGGAGACTACCGTCGACAAGAACGGCATCGAGGTGAAACCCGTGAAAGGGACTCCCGCCGAGGAGGCAGAGCTCGAAAAGAGCTACAAGCACCTCTGCCAGCTCCGCGACGAGGTCATCGAGATGGGTGTGCTTCCTCCTGTGGCAGACTGGAGCAAGCTCAACCCCAACCTCTGATCTTCGCACAGACGACAATCAATCCTATAATGAGAGGGTGTATCAAAATTCTGATGCACCCTCTTTTCGCGCCCGTTCATAACCTGCT